>Ga0078894_10000514_pt1 | contig 26976 bp, 16 predicted proteins | sample LauGreSu1BDMLBSD_2_FD_67506 | JGI IMG/M metagenome (GOLD analysis project Ga0078894, IMG submission 67506) | Freshwater lake microbial communities from Lake Michigan, USA - Su13.BD.MLB.SD (version 4) (version 4) | ecosystem: Environmental > Aquatic > Freshwater > Lake | place: Lake Michigan... | reverse complement strand
TTTTAAAAGTCGCTATCCCAATAAAAGTAGAAACACCACTTACATTAAGTTGAGTGACTGACGCAATGCCACCTACTACATTAATAGCATTAATAGCATTTGTTGAATCCCCTCCAGGAGATCCAGAAACGCTAGATACAACTTTTGTTGCATTTTGCTGCCCAACTCTAACTTTTATATCAGAATTTCCAACTCTTACTTGTATTCCAGACATTACCTGGTAACTCCTTCTCTTACGAGAACCATTCCTTCAATTACTCTGGATTTTACTTGTACACTATCTGTAATTACAACATCATACACATATCTACCAGGTTTTAATTGCGAAGTTTCTCCAGAAGTTAGTCCAATTGAAATTTTTCCAGAAGTACTTGGTGATATAATTGAGCTTGAGAATGTCACTGCAGAAGTACTTCCAGACCATTTTCTCATTTTAGCGGCAACAGAATAGTTAGATAAATCAAGTACAGAATTTGTTTCTGTTGCCTCTAATGTGAAAGTTTGAGTAAAATCAGTACCAGCATTTACAACTAAGTTATTGACGTAAACTGCTGCCATTTATTTTATAAGCTCTACTTCTTATTTATACTTTCACATTATAGTTAATAAGACTTCCTGTTGCTTTAAATATAACTTACAATAAAGTTTTGCAAATTTTTTCAATTCCTCTTGATCTAGTTCATCAATTAAACGAACATGTTTTTCATACTCAAATAATTTATCTATAGAACTTAAAGTAATTTCATCTGGATCCATTTATCAACTCCCTCAGTAGAGATTTAATTTCTTCAATATCACTTTTCAATTTTTCTATTTCATTTTTTTGCAATTCTCTATTATTTTTTGCAATCATGTATTGATTATATGACTGAGAGTCACAATTAATTATAGCACCTGATTGTTCATCACGATATAAATTTGTATGACCTTTAACTGGAATCATTATGCTAAAGCAATACTTCTTAAATCTTTAAATCTTGGAGGATAAGCTTGATTTGTTCCTGACATTACTATTTTAATTATATATCCTGAGAAAGATCCAAGATTATTAGCACTAAATTCATATTCTAGGAATTGATTTTCAAAACTGTTTGGAACAACGACATCTGGCAAACCATTATTATTTGCAGAATTAACCACATCCAAGAATCCATCCTGATTGTTATCAATTGTTAAATTATTATATCCTGGGAATAATTCAAATGTTGGAACAACTTCACTAGAATCTGGTCTTACTAGTGCATATAAAACTCTAAAATCTGCAGAAGAATGGCGATAGGCACTTAATATTACTTTTAATGATGTTGCTGGTTGAGCAAGAGAAACTAAATTTGAAAAATAAACTGCAGAATGGGGATCGTCAAAAACACTATTAACTCTACCATCTGATGCGTAGTTTTTAATTGGTGAATTAATTCTGCTTGTTAAAAACTCAGCAGAACACTCTTTCCAAAATACCATTGGGGATAAGTTAGTATTTGATGATGCTAAATCAAGTTTTAAAGTGAAAGATTTATTTTTCAATAATGAATTCAAATATTCTTGTTCGTTAACTTTAGAGCAAACCAGTCTTGTAGATAAAAGTCTGTTTTCGACACCAAGTTCTACTGATTCATATCCCTGATCTATAAAAGGAGTTTCTGATCCACTTACACTTGTTCCACTTACAGTTCTAATTTGACTGCTAACTGAGGTGAAGGAACCAGGATTTAGCAATGAAACGTGGGGAATAATATTTTCAAACTGAATATTTTGACTTGCACGCACATCACTACCGCCACAGGATAATTCATCATTGAAAGAAAGTTCAGGATAACCAGCAGTGCTAGTATCTGTACTTCTATCTAAACCATTTACAGATCGATCAAACTCAATATTATAACTATCAATATCAATATTTTGTGAATTTATATTATGAGTTTTATTGATTCTTCTCAAAGATACTCCACCAAGTTCGTACTTATATACTGAAGAACCTATATCATGATCAGATACCTGTGTAGAATCAAATCCTCTTGTTAAACCTTGAATAGTACCTGCACCAACACCAGTATATTCAATTATTTCACCATCAATTTTTAAATATCCTCTATTAGTTGAATCAACAACTTTTCCTTCAAATATATCAAAATTTGATGTTGATGCCACACTAATTGTTTGTGATGAAGACAATACTGAATTTGTTAATAAAGTTGGAGGTATATCCGACTCTATATTATAAATTTGAACTTTATTTGTGCTGGAATACATTCCATGTTGAAAACTATCAACTTTAAAGAAGTTTCCAGAATAAACTCCACCCTCATTAGTGGATGATAGTATATTTGTTCCAGCGATTGCTACTGGATTTCCTGACCCATCATAATAAACTAAACTATTGATACCAACATTAAATGACTCCCCTTGAAACTTGGATAAGTATAAAGTATCAAGACCAGAAATACCAGAAATAGTTATTACAGAATTATTTCCACCAGCTGGAGAAACATCTGCTGTTGTTATTCCAACAACATCACCGTTTGCGTATCCATTTCCAGGATTTGCAATTGTTACTGCTGAAATGCTAGATGATCCTACAGAGACACTAGTTACATTCAATCTCAATCCTGAACCTTTTCCAGTTATATTATAAGTAGATACATTATTTGTAACTTTGTAGTTAACTCCGCCATCAGTCACCACTACCGATGAAACAGAACTTCCAGTTCCAACAATATATCCATAATTATTTGGGTTGGATGCAGATGATATTTTTCTACCTCCAGTTAAAATTCCTATAGTATTGGAATCAAATATTGTTGAAATGCCTACAGTTACTCTTTTGGGGAAAATTGTAATTGGATTTGGTTGTAAAGTTGGAATATAATTATTACTTTCATTTAAAGTTGGATTGTGGAATAAAACACTACCTGATTGAGATGTAAACTTTGCTTTGTAAAGTTTAAACTTCATGTCTTGATATTGATTTGCTGTCCAAATAGAACCATTTTGAGATTTAAATAAACTTCCAGTTGCAAATTGTCTAGAATATTTAACTGCTTGAGAATCTGGTAGATTTGACGTTTCAATAGTCTTTTCTCCCATCTCAGCAATCCAAACTTCATACTGATCTGATTGTGGTGATAAAACAACAATACAATACTCTAAATTAGGTTCTAGGTATACTGGATATTCAAACGTAAATTTAGTTGCAACTGAAGCATTAGATGATGTTTGAATTTCTGAAGGATTCAATGTTACAGATTTGCCCAGAACATTTCTAGTAGGAGTCCCTAGTTCCATTGTACGGACTTCAACTGTTACTGGAGCATTATTTGAATCTTTGCTAGCAAAAAATATGTCTACAGATGTAAGATAAACTCCACTAGAATCTTCATCTGGAACATTCCCATTATCTGCTTCCGTAGTTCCTGCAACAGTAAATGATTGAGCTAAGGGATCGTGGTATAAAGCTTGAGTTATTCTAGTATTTGTTATAATATTCCTTCTTTCCTCCCAAGTTCCTTCAGATTTATAAATTGTTTCTGCCGAAGAAATTAATTTACTTCCAGGTAAAGGAGTTTCATTTGTTGAACTACTAGTTAACTTATAAACTTTTGATCCAGTAGTAATTCTTACTGGTGGTGGGGGAATTACAAGAGGATTTCTTAGGAAGAAGGATCCTGAAAGAAATCCATTTACATCAGTTATCAATCTTAGATCTTTTACGTAAGCAACAGCTCCGCTGGTTCTCCCAACCAATTTCATTCCCTTTCTTAAATATCCTCCATATAATCCTTGAGCCTCTTCACATAGAGAATTAATATCAATATTCAGTACTTTGGAAGATGCGCTGTAACTTTCTGGTATAGATTCGGAACTAACGTATGGATTGAGAGTATATTTGAGTGATGGATCATTAAAAGATCCTTCTTTATGATTTGGATATGCTACTCTAAATGACATTAGTGGGCTAGAAACTTGACCAGTTGATCCAGATTCTATTGTCATCCATCCATCAACAGTTTCTCCAACTAAAAATGCTCTTGTTGCGCCATAATTTTGTAATGTGGAATCGCTTGAAATTTCCACAAGTTTTGGTATAAAATCAACTCCACTATTACCATCTAAAAACTGATAGAATCTTGTGAGAGGCTTTAAATTTACTGCAGTAAATCCAGTGTTTCTAGACCTCATATAAATTTCAGATCCAGATCCTACAAATTCTTCCTGAACTGTTGTGGAAATTCTATCAGGTTGGAGGGTGAATGGGGTGAATATTGCTTGCCGCAGGGCGTTACCGCCAAAGCGGCCGCCTATGCGGCGACCGCCGAAAAACCAGAAAGGAAAGAGCCAAAGTTGTGGAGGACGCTGAACAAACTCAACTTCTGTTCTATTAATAATTACATCTTGAAGACGAACAGTTCTAACCCAACTATCATTTTCTGGACTTAATTTTATAGTACCGCTATAAGAAACTACATTAAATGGATTTACATTTTCTACTTTTGTAGCAAATGATTGATTAATCCATCCAATTGACTCATATTTTAAAGTTATAGCATCGCCACTTTTTTGAACATTAGAATCAAAAAGAGAAAAATTAGTGTTTAGATCTATAGACTCATCAGAAATGTTTTCGGATGAGACAGGTCTAAGATTTATACTATTTGATGGTCTCAATGGTCTTAGTTCACTATTAACAGGATCTACTTCAACTGTAGACACCCTAAAATTAATTAAACTTGTATTTTTAAAGTCATCTACAAAAAATCCTGTCTTAAATCTATTCAATCCTTGAGCATCTTGGATTTGTAATGTTTGTGTGTTTAATTCTAATAAAGAAAGTGACGTGACTCTTTCTAAATTTTCAACTCTATCTTCAATTTTACCAATATCTCTCATTGTATATCTTCTGTTATCAACTAAAGAAATTGATGCAGATTTGGTGCTATACAAATATGGTGGAAGATTTATTGATGCAATTTCCATTACATCACCTACCGTATTAGGTGCTTTTGGATCTAGTGCAGGAGTTCCTTGAAGTACCACAAAAGCACCCGACTTATCTAAAACAAGTTTATCAATTCTTGCGAGGTAAAAATCATATCCAACCAAAGCACTTTCATTTGGAGACATAATAATTTTTGGTTCATTCGCAAATACTCTTGAAGAAAAATCAAATGGCGAGGAATTTGAACCAGTGAAAACCGAAACTCTAGGTCTAAAATCTAGTACATCAGAGCAACGTATGTTAGATCTTCCAATATTTGGTATATCTGTAGAAAATCTTTCTTGGGCATAACTATTAGCGGTGTAAACATCACCAGTATCATCAGATGGGACTGAGTAATAATCAAATACCACTAAAAGTCTTCTAGATGGAGAAGACTCTCCAGATCTTCTGATAATTTTTGAATAATCATAATATTGTTCTTTTTGCCCATTTTCTAGTGTAAATTTAGAACTTATATCTCTATATTTTCCTTTAGTGAATGATTCAATTTCAGTAATTATATTAGACTCTTCAAATGTTACATTTTCATTTTTCAAAAATCTATTATCGTTTAAGTAAACAATTCCTAACGTATTTGCGGAAGGTTTAGATACTACTCTTACTACTGTATTAGTCGTGCTGCCAATAATATTTTCACCTATTATTGCATTATCTGTAACGTTTACAATAGAACTGAACGTAAGTGTATCTAAAGTGGGGTTATTGGTATCTAATGACTCATATACCGCAATAACTTTAATAACATCAGGATAGTTTAGACTTATCTCTTCATCTTGAACTCTTAATCCATAATATTTGTTATAGATTAGACCATCATTTATAGAAGTGTTAATGCCAACACCAGATTGTGAATTTTTTGAATAGATTATATTAATTGTTTTAGATCTATTAAACTGCTTTATTTTGCTTTGAATGTTATTTTTAACAAATGTTGCATTTATAGCAGAAATTGTTCTATTTTGAATTTGTGAAAAAGTTACTTGTGAAGAATCTAGACTTATTGAAACCTTATCTGAGGTTAAATTTTCAATAGTACCATCGTTATAAAAAATAGAATATCTTTCTTCATCAAATGCTTCAAATTTTGCAGATATTGAGTTTATTCCTAAATTGAAGTTTCCTGTATTTACTGTTAGGGTATTGGATGCTACTGTTGGTGTAAAAGATGTATTTGTTTGTGCAGAAAAAGTTATAGTTGAATTGCTTAAATTTACAGAAGATACATTAGAATCTGGCAATTGTGCGTATAAAAATCCCTCATTTTCATTTTGAATGGTTGGGACTCCAATAGAATAATTGCCACTATATTGAGAATTTGGTAAAGATCCATCACAGACTCCAGATACACTACTTACTCCTGATAGAGTTATTGAGTTTAATCCTGGAGATATAGAAATAATTCTATTATAAACTTCGGTTGAAATTCCAGCTCTTTGATATCTAATTATACTATCCGTTTTTATACCTGTGAAGGATGCAGGTGATGATACTGTTGCTGTACTAATTCCACCACTTTCTGCACTTATTGTAATAATTTCTTGTCGTGAAATTCTATTAAGTTGAGTATCAGATAAAAATGGAATATTAAATCCAGAAATAGAAGTTGGTTGATGTACTGATTTAATGTCATCAACACCATAAATTTTAATTGCAGAAATAGTTCTAGATGGAACTTCAACTCCATTTATTAAAATTTTCTCTCCTACAGAAAATGATCCAGATGTTTGATTAATTCTAATACTATTAGAATTATTGCCTGCAGAAACTGCGTATCCACTAGCACCACTACTTATTCCTTTAATAAAGGAAGTTACAGGTAAATCAACAGAGGAAACAGTTTGATTTAGTGTTAATTCTGTATATGTTTGAACATCATATAAGTACAGGTCCCAATTTGTTGCTGCATTGGAATATGCTGCATCAGTTACGGTTATATTGTAAACTCTAGCTGAACCTATTGTTGTTCCTGCAGAAACTGTAGTGCTATCTTTTCTTCTATTTTGTAAATATACAACTTCTTTTTGTTTTGGAGATCCTGTAACATTATTAATTCTTAATAAATTTCCCATCTGAAAGGGAATATTTACAGATGAAACAGTTTCCGTAGTTCTTGGTTTATTTACATCAATAATTTCTACTCCAGCTTTTTCAATATCATATCCCTTTACATATGCTTTTCCTGGAGAAATCTTTAAACACATCAAATCATCAGATGGAGTATTTCCTTGATTAGTTTTTTCAGTATCAAAAAATAATCCATCATTTCCAATTCTATTATTCACCGAATCATTAACTGAAATTTGAAAAGGAGTAACAGAATAGTTCCCAGATTCATCATATGTTCTTTGTGCAAGATAATCTCTTATGAGAGAATAACTAGTTTTATTTTCTACTTTTTGTATTCCACCAGATCTAACTCTTAAAAGTTCTACAAAATCAATATCATTAGTATCAGTTAGAAGTTTCTTAGATAGCGTTAAAGTAATTTTAAATCTATCTGCTCCAGGAGCGGCGTAATTAGTAAACCCTCTAGCATTATCATATAAAGAAGGATCATCATTAGGTGTAATAATTTCTTCAGTTATAGACAAACCAACCCTATATGATGGTGTATTACTATAATAATCTAAAATAATTGTTTGTTTTGGAACTCTAACAAAAGTTCCTCGGATAAAGTAAACCCCTTCTCCAATAGAGGCAGCTGAACCTATCTCAGTTGAATTTGAAGATATAGTAGAGGCAAAGGGTGTTCCTGCAGTAATTACATTGCCACTAGAACCAAATGATATTGATTCAGTGGAATAAAGTAGCTCATTATCACTAAATGGATTTATTTCAAAATTTGTATCTGAATTGTTATACTTAACATATAAAGTTACATTTTCTACTTCAGAATTTATTATCTGTACATATCTGACTGTAGCACTAACTCCAGATGATTGTCCTATTATTTGTTTTCCTACATACTGTTCAACATATTGTTGAATATCTAAACCATATTGATTATTGTTTAACTTTACCGCATAAAATTGATTATCAAAAATTATATTTCCTGGGATCACCATAGATCCATCTTGGAAAATATGACTGCCAAATGTTTCTATCTGGTTTTGCAATATAGACTGTAGAGTATTTAACTCTCTAGCTTGTATTGGTTTTCCTGGATTGAATAATAATTTATAGTAATTTTTGTCCCTAGCTCCAACACCATCCTCAAAAAAATCATCAAAGTATGGACTTATATTAAGATTAGTTTTTTGTGCCATTTTTTAAAATTCCAGAATGATTTTAAAATCTTCTTTTTGTCTAAGACTTCTTGATACTGTTGGTCTATTATCGATATAAATTATATCTCCAGACTTACTATTTATCTGAGGTAAAGCAACGCCTGAAGTAAAATTAACCCCCAAATTTATAACTTTTGATCCTATTGTTGTTACAATACCACTAAATGAGGATACACTTCCAGAAAAATCTACTCCTTGAATAGATTCATTGCTTTGTTCACTATTTTGAAATTGTAAAATAGTATTAGTAGAATTTGAAAAATATGAGGATATTCCAGCAAAATCTACGTTGGTAGATCCACCACCACCATCATAATATAAAGATCTATCCTGATAATATTTTAAAACTTTAGTTTCAGAATCATATGAAATGACATATCCATATGCTTTTCCATTGGATACATTTTGTGTTATAATATCACCGACCGAAATATTTTGTTCATTTTGAATACTATTTGCAGCAAGTTGTATTGAATATGTATTAGAAAATTCATTAGATGTGTATAATGTTGTTCCAATACCCGAAGAATCGTATGTATATGGATTTTTCAAAATACCAATTTGGGCAAACTTAGTATCTATGGGAAATTGCTTTGATGTATCATCAAATCTAGCGTACACTAAAACTTTATCTGCACCTAATTCTTTGTAAAGGTCAAATCCATGACCTCTTGATGGTGGTATTATAGGTATTAATTCCGCTGCAGTTGCTGGGGTTCCCGTTGTCCCCAAATCTATTAAGGCATAAGTATAATTTTTACCACCAGTAGTAACAGTAACGTCAGAAATACTGTTATCACTTGGATTTATTTCAATTAAAACAGTTCCATCAGATCCATCACCAACTATTTTGCAAGGCTGCCCCTCATTGGTGAGTGGATATCCAGATCCTGGGTTTTTAATGTACACTTTTTTAATCTGATTATTACTCAATGGAGAATTTCCATTTTCTCTTATTGCAGATATCTGTTGATCTTGACTTGATCCCCAATTATTTGGAACTGTAATGTACTCAGTAGAATCGAATTTAATTACATCACTTGGGGAGATTGTATAAAGATATTTCCAAACGTATCCATCTTCTAATTTTATTGGTTCTATGTCTGAAGAAGTTGGTTCTATTTGAGAGGAATTGCCAGTTGTATTAATTCCTGACGATCCATTATCAATACAAATATAAACTTCATAGGTTGAGTTAATCACATAATAATTTGCATCATATAATCTTAAAGAATTTGTTATTGGTGATGGATTTATAACACTATAATCCTGCCTATACATTTCATATTTTGTTCCACTAACCCAATCAATTTTTCTAATTACTCTCCTGATATTTGCATCAGATATTTTTTTTCCAAACAAAATTGTAGTTTTATTATGGTTATTATAATCAATATTATCTGTTGGTTGTGGTGTATTAGTATCCCAATTATCAGTTCTTCCAAATCCAATAGATCCTGGACTTGGATTTGCTAATCCAACAAAAACATAATAAGAATTAGACGAATTATTAATCGAATCTACAAAATTAGAAGCATTAAGTATTCTAAATTGGTCCGTTACAATTGCAGACATTTTAATGTGTTTTTTTCTATATTTATAATCTATTGAAGAGTCTTTACAAGAGCTCCAGTGCTTCTTAATCCATATCCTCTTCTTTGAATAGTTGGAAATGTAGTTAATCCTACATCAACAGTGTACTGAGAAACTCCTATTGAAATTGGAGATGAGGAACGACTAAATCCTGATAATCTACCCCAAGAGAAATTACCTAGATAACTTCCTGTTGTTGCAATGCCAATAACTGGAGATGAAGAATGTACATTGCAAGTTATAATTCCAGAAGAGGCGCTAAAAGCATTGATATAATAAATATTGTCTAAAAATGTTGTTCCAACTCCAACAACGTTATTATTACTATTAATAATAGATGTCGCTCCATTACCAACTTTAGTATTGAAAATATATATTGGATATCCAGTTGTTAGTCCAGAAAATCCTAAAGGAGATTGTAATGTAAATCTAATTGCTAAATTAGTTCCTATTCCACTGGCAGTTTGAATACCAGTTATTTGACCAGAAAATCCTATAACACTAGAAACTGTATTTATTTTATCAACAACTATACTAGGTGGTGGAACTAATACTTGAGGTGGGAAATTAGTACTATATCCAGATCCAACCTCACTAACACTAATTGAAGAAACTTCTCCAGAAGAAGAAATTATAGCAGTCGCTGATGCTGTTATTCCTACCCCAACAGGCGCAACAGGCGCAACAGGCTTAGATATACTCAGAGGCACTGATGAACTTGGAGTATACCCACTTCCACCATTGATAATGGTAAATGATAACGATCCGTCAACTTCTACATTAACACCAATTCTCGATGAAACTGTATTTTCCCTTCCAGAAACTATCAATGCGTCAAAATCAATATTAGCTTCAGATTCATAATTAAAAAACTCTGCATTATCTACAAATATCTCATCAGCATCTGAAGAAAAACTTCTTATAATTTTTGCTGTTGGATAAACTTGAGTTTCTAAGGAATCTCTAGATTTGGAAACAAAATTTCCACCGATAATTCTATCAACTTTTTGCTTTGTCCAAGAAATCGGTTTTTCTTGATTAATATCTATACCTTGAAGATTATATAAATTAGTTTCAATTTTGTCCGCAGCAGATATTTCAAAAACTGTTCTAGGATTTTGTGTTGTAGTAATACCCAAATAATCATTATTCGAAAATACTTGGATAATATCTCCAGGTTTAATTGATTCTACAGCTTCAACAATAATACTATCCTCTGGACTTCCTCTATAGAAAAATATTGAGATCTTATCTTGTTCTTTAGGTGCTTCAGTAAATGTAAATGAAGTTCCTCCCTTAAATTCATAAGCAACTCCAGGTTGTTGAAGAATACCATTTATAAAAATAACAAGTAATGAATTATAATCTATAAGGAGTGAATCGGGATCTGAATTATTTTTACTAAAACTTATTAAGTTATTGTTGTAAAATAGTGGAAATCTTTTTCTGGATCCATCTTGATATGGTTTTACGCTATCAATATAATCCAGTTGTCCAAATTGCCAACCAGCAAAATTATCGGTAAAGGTTTCTAATATAGTTAACTGAAAATCATAAACTGGACTAGATAAATTTTTGTCTGTAACTAATCCAACAGCTTTGATAACATCACCTTTTTTAAATGCATACCCATTTCTAGAAATATTAAAGTTTTTCACTTCAAATAAAGTTGATCCAATTCCAGTAGTAGAACTTGCACCAACTTCTATATCCAATAGCAATCCAATTCCAGACTCTGTAGTTTGTCCCACACTTACTCTAGAAACTCCAATTATTGGGAGATTACTATAACTTGGTGAAGGAATGTTAATAGTTGGATTTGTATAATTAGTTCCGCCTCCAACAATACTAAATGATAGTGATCCACCTGCACCAACAAGAGCAGTTATTGTTGCTGCAGTTCCAGAGTGTCCAGATTGTGTTACTGCTATTGAAACATTGCCCCTATACCCAGATCCCCAGTTTCCTGAGGTCCCTATACCAATTGAAGTAATTGATCCACCAGCACCAATTACTGCCGTTACAGACGCTCCTACAAGAGGAGCATACCCTAATCCAGGAGTAGATCCTAATGATATAATAATTCCACCTCTAGGCAATTGATTAACATTTACATCATAGTTTACTATTGCTTGATTTCCATTTGGAAATTTTACACCAGTAAAAACAATACTACTTACTCCAACATTGGTATCTTCGATCACCGAGTAATTAGTGCCTATGTCTAAACTATTATTTTCTGTAGTTGGTGTTTGGAATATACCATTAATGAAAATAATTCCATTACCCGCTGAAGTAGTTCCTAATCCTACAGTATTTGCTCCGCCAACAGTTATTTTAAATGTTTGACCAATTCCAGTAAATTGATCTGAAAAATTATCAAAAATTTTATTATTTAAATAATTTTTTCTTAGAAAAACTCTTCCGTTAAAATCTGCAACATATGGTAAAATGTTACTCTCTTCAAAAAATGAAGAAACTCCTAAAGTAGATTTTAAAGAATCTGTGAAGAATATTTTATTATTGGTTATATTATAAGATCCCCTATAGAGATATGCGGTACTTAGTCCACTATGAGATGTCGATGATGACCCAACAAATCCTCTTTTCACGTTAACTAAAGGAAATGTTCCAGCAAAAGAGATGGGTCCAGAAGAAGTAGTACCAAATCCAACATTTAAAACATCAACATATTCATCATCAATTTTTAAAATGTCATCTGGAAATACTGATGAAATTCCACTTAGTACAAAAATAGTTGTAGAGGACCCTACTGAATAACCAGCAAGATTATGATTAACTAATGAGTAAGCTATAGGATACTGAATTACTTCATTAATATTGATAATACTCTTATTGTTCCTATTTACCATTTCAAATTGGTGAGAAGTACCGCTACCAACACTGGTAAAAGTTACTCCAATTGCAGGAGTTGCTGTGGCATACTCTCTTCTTGTTGCAATTTTAAAATTGTCATTGTCTATTTTTATTGCATAGACAGTAGACGGTAATCTATTCGTAACAACACCAACATTATTTAATGTTGATCCAATACCAACTGGAGATCCATTTGGATTATAATATAACTCTTCACCAGTGCTAAAGAAATGATTTACTATACTAAAATTACCAGTAGAAAAATTCACCACAGAAGAATCTGATGGGTTAAAAGTTTTTGCAAAAATAGGTGTTCCTTGATAGTTTAATTCAAACCCTTCGGAAATATCTTCTTGACTATTAAACTCAAAACTAATATCATCTATTTCTAGTACTCTATTAGTTTTAGATTCAATATATCCCGCTAATTTTCTATTTTCAAATTTTAAAAAGTTGGAAACATTTGAAACTACGTCAACATCATTAACTAAATCGTAATTATTAATAGTATCAACTCTATTTTCATTTACAAATTTATATACAATACTGGTATTATTTTCTGTCCCTACTACATTAGTTGCTATGCCTACTTTAACACTAGAGACGATTTCCGTATCTGAAAAATTCTTTAATCCACTAATGTGTAATAAATTATTTACCGGACTTACAATCTCAGACCATTGCTTCGTACTTTTAACTGAATATGATAAACTTTGATAATAATCATTATCTGCAATAACTTGAGTATCGTCACTTAATTTACCAACATTATCCTTCCACCCTATATTTTTAAAATCACTATAGTTCACAATGAAATATCCAGAAGATTTTTCAATATCACTAATAGTTCCAGTGGTTCCAGATTGAATACCTCTAATGATGTCGCCTATTTTTAAATCATATCTACCTGTTACTTTGATGTAGTTTTCATTTGACTCTAAAATTTTTAAATCCTGAGCAAAAAATCCAAATCCAGAATTCACTTCTAAACTTTCACCATTTATAAAATCTGAAAATAATTTTTCTACAGAAAATTTAGGGTAATTTTTGTAGTTTACCATTATTCCATTATATTCCAAATCAGATTTAGCAATTCCTGGATTTGTAGAAACTCCAGAAAAAGTCAACTGTCTTGGTATAGTATACAGGTAATTTTCTACTTTAAAGAACTTATATCCATAATCTTCAGAATTAAATCCATCTCCACTTGAACCTTCTCTTTGAATTCCCTCAACAAAAATTTCATCCCCTACAGAGAATGGTTCTCCTAATTGAAACACTCCAGAAAGAGGTGTTCTTATAGTGCAACTAACAGTTCCTGAAGATATTCCAGATATACTATCAATTTGTATTCCATTACTATTATTAATAGTTCTTAAGTCTACATTAGAAGTTGATAAAATTCTAGGTTCTTGCTCAATGCTCACTGACACAATAGATGATCCAGATAAATTTGCTACTAAAGCTCCGGAATTAATTTGATTACCAGTTTCGGGGTCAAATATTATAATATTTGGTGCTGTAGTAAAATTTTTACCACCATCTAACACTGAAATATTTGAAACTGTATACGAATTTTTAATTGATATTGATCTAGATAACAATGTACTAGGTCTTAATGTTTTATCTGATGGATATTCAAATCCACCGTCTATGATTTCAATTCCTTTAAGATTGCCCGAAACTTTAGACTGTGGAATGATGTACGCATCAGTTCCATTCAAAGAATTTACTTTAGTAACAACAGGCATAAATTTGTAATTGGATCCTGATGAAACGATTCTTATCCCCTTAATTCCACCACTTGCAGACGAAGATGCCGTACTGTATTCAAGTGTACTGCAATCAGATTTTTGATATGAGTTCTTTTCTGGAGAATTGAATAATGATACTAAAAATGTTGTTGGTGTGGTGCTTTCTATTTCATAAGTTCCATCATAAGCACTATTGATAAAATTAATTTTAGAATAATTATTAACTTCAGTATCAGGTTCAATAATAGATCCATCCTTCTCTATTGTATAATAGAGAGGATAAGTTATGTCGTTATTATAAACAATCTCTAGCGATGCATTTGCAGATCCTGGTAATCCAGTTTTGTTAACTGAAAATTCCGATGTAGATGACGTAGAAACAAATTCACTTCTAAATTTTTCATCATAAAATATTTTAAAGTTATATCCATTAAGAGAAATATCTGATAAATCAAATACTAGGTTATTGCCAGTTATAGGAGATAATGATGGATTTACTAAACTTAAAGTATGTGTTGCTACTGGTGCGTTAGAGATATTAATAGTTAAAGGATCTTTATTGATAGAATCCTTTAAGGTTTCACAAAGTTTTATTGTATCACTATTAATTGTTAGAGCATAATAAATTCCAGTAGACAATCCAGATGCTATATTTGTCGAATTGTAAATTAATTTATCTCCTGTTTTAAATCCATGATTATTAATAGTTATCTGACTGTTAGAAGTATTAATTCCAGATGATGAAAAATTAATTGGATTTGCAACTAACTTTTCAAACGTTGTATCATACTTTATTTTAACAGCATTTGAAGTACCAATCCCCACAGAAAGATTGGGAATAACCTTAAGATTGACTTTATCCCCACTTGATAAATTATGATATGTAGATATTGAAACCTGAACATCATACTTTTCGATACTAGCAAATATTTGTCTATAGTCTGTTCTAAATGAATATTGGAAATCGTTAGATCCAGAATTTATAAAATATAATCCATTTGTAGTAGTTGTTAATCCAATTTGAGTAACAATTCCAATCTGACTATTTGATTTTTTAATAACGTATACAACCTGCTCATTTCCGCTTGATGGTAAATTAAATGAAGCACTTCCAGAAGTATTAGCAACTGATATTGGTGAAGGGGCGTATAAAGTTACTTTTTGATTATTTTCAAAGGGATGGTCTGGTAAAAATATTGTTTGCGTTGGTACTGAAATATTAATTGTTTTTGATCCTATTGTGTAGGTATTATTAACTTGAGATCCTGATGTTGTTCCTACACCAATAGATTGAGATGGATTGAAATAAACAATATCATTTTTTGAAGAATCAAAATACTGAACACTTTTATCAATTGTAAATTCATTTGGTAAAAATTCTACAATTGCACTTGATGTATGATAAGTTCCAGGTCCTCTAGAAACTCTTATCACATTATCAGAATCGTATATATTGATAAGTTTAAATATTTCAGAATCTATCTTGATAGAACTTCCTACAGAAACACTTCTTGGTATTTGTGAGACATAGACATCTGTTACAATTCCAGATGATGAAATATCTGATAATAATGTTGAAGTAAATGATGTTACTCCTATCTTTTGTATACCATTTGCACTACTAATATCTGTTGACAATCCAGCAACATTAACCCTATCTAAATTATTCAAATAATGTGGCGAATTAAATATAAAACTCAATTGTGAATTATTTTTCCAAGTAACCAATACATTTTCATATTCTGTTGTTTGTGTTTGAATGCTTTCTATCGTTTTTCCAAAAATTTCGGATATATTTGCAATTAGTCCGCCACCGCCAGTACCTGCCTCATCTACTACAAGATTATCATCAACTTTATAATCTTTTCCTGGATTAATGATATTAAAACTATCAATTTTTCCACTTTCAACTGCTGAAACAATAGTTTGAGGATTTGAATATTGATTAGGATTAATAATAAAATCATTTCCCTGGTTTATGTTGTATGGGAAAGTATTTCTTACTAAATTTGAATTATTAAAATCAAAAGATTGATCTAAGGATTGATTTTCTTCAATAAATTTAGATCTATACTCATTACCAACAAAGTAAGGAAAACTTGGGACATTATCATCGTTGTCGTTTATTTTTGAAGTTGCAAAATATGCATAAACACCGTTTGGAAACTCTGGAGTTACACAAAATCTACCATTATATTCATCAAGATCTCCAGAATTTGTAAATTGATAATCCTGAATGAAAAATCCATCAGAAAATATAGAAGTAGATGGTCTATTTAATACTTCACCTGAATTTAATTCATATCCAGAATGTAATTTTATTATTTGCGAATCTTTATCTTTAGGATCTTCATATCCATATGATCCATATATTGGATTACCATCATAAGCCCATCCAATAATTGGTGAGTGTTTAAATATGTCATCATATATATCAATATCATCACCAAAAATATTTTGAATTTTTTCAGAATATGAAGATATTAGATATTGTAAATTATTTTTAGATGAAAGAATTATTTCACCATCAGTGGCATTATATAATAGATTATTATCAACTGTTAGATCTCTAACTTGCGGATCTAAAATTGCATTTTTTCCACTAGATTTAACCACTAATTTAGTATTTAAAGTAGAATACCCATATCCACTATTAATAATGACTACTCTGGTTATCTTATTGTCTTCAACTATAGGGCGTAAAATTGCACCAATTCCATCACCGATGACTTCAATTTCTGGAGTAGAATAATACTCAGAACCTCCAAATAGAATTGAAACACTTATAATTTTTCCATCAATAATAACAGGACTTAACTGAGCATTTCTTCCATTTTTAATTGAAATTGATGGTTTTTTGTGATAGTTTAATATTGTTGACCCATAATTAGATCCTCCATCATAAACATAAGTGCCAACAATTTCTCCCGTTACAATTGGAGTGGAAACTATAGATCCTTTAGTTTGAGTACTTCCAATTCCAGATGTGCTATAACTTACATCTAAAACAATATCTGGGTATTTAAAAATATGATTTTCACTTCCTGTTGTTTCAAATTTAACATATTTACCTCTCTCATAGTTAGTAGTTATAGTTGCACCTACTCCAGCATCAGATAATTTGAAATTATTTTCATCTATCTTATGAATATAATATTGATTTGAAGTACTTAGTCCAGATATTGATGTTCCAGTATTTAAGTATGAGACTATATCACCTTGTTTAAACCCATGATTTTCAAAAGAAATTGTTGAATTTACTGTAGAAACTCCAACAGAAGAAACTATGAGTTTTCTATTTTCATATCCAGAACCACCATTAATGACTTTAATCCCAGTTAATGAATTTTTTAAAGTATAAAATCTATGAATTCCTGAAGTTCCAATAGTTGTAAATCCAACTGTATTAATTCCTGATTTATAGTCAGATATTGATGGATATAATTGAATAGTTGCATCGTTCACATATTTTGCAACATAATCTACATCTTTTTTCAGTGATAATTGTGTATTTGCATTTGATTGTCCAAACGATCCGATACCTAAAGGAATATTGTTTATTGGGTCATATGAAATGATCTGTCCATCTACTAGCCCATGCGAAGTTTCAAACGTAATTGTCTCATTACTAACGTCTACTCCACCACCTGAAGATAGTTGTCTCGCATCAAAACTAATATCTCTTCTTTTTCTCTCAACCACTGGTTCAAAAGATGCACCAGATCCATTACCTCCAACTAGGTTTATGGAAACTACAATATCAACATCAAACTCTTGAGGATCAACATAAACTTTTTTGAAAGATCCTCTAACAATTGGTTGAACCAGAGCACTACCTTGATTAACCGTTATCAGTGGTGGATTAATTACATCATAATCTTCACCACCGTTCAAAACATTAACTGACTTTAGTGGCCCATAATAAACTTTATGATCTGATTTATAATTTAAAATTTCAACTCCATTAGATAATAATCCAATTTTTCCAATCTTAGTTACATTTGAATTCTTTTCAGACAAATTCGGAGAAATTGGAAATTTTCTAAGTATTTTTTGAGGGGAAACAATATTTTCTTTCTGAGAAAATAAAATAAACTTATGAGTTCCCGCTGTTAAATCGCCAAAATATACATTACTGGAATTTTCTATTCCAAATTTTGATGAATATAATTTTACTTTAGTTTTACCATTTAAAACCTGAGCAAAATATATTCCAGAACTTAATCCTGGAATTGCTGATTCTGATGGACTATAATAAATTTGCGATCCAGTTAAAAATGATACCTCTTCTGAAAAATTTAAGGTAGAATATAAACCACTTGTGGCATCTTGATCTGAAACAGATATTACATCATATGAAAAAATAGGAACTGTTACGTCATATGAAGGTAAAGAATTAGATGCAACATACATATACTCATCATTTTCATTATATACATTTTGAATATTTGCAAATATATTATTATATTCAAAAGGAACTATGGATGTTTCTACCGGAACATTTTCAATTTTTCTTCTGATATCATATTCAAATGATGGGTTTACTGAAAAATTGTTGTCAACAGTTACAATTTTATTCGTAATGTTTGTAATTAATAAGTTAGATTCTTCTATACTATCTGTACTTCTTGATAATAAGTCAATACGATCCCCTACTTTTAATCCAGATTTATCAATATCATTCTTTAAAGTAAAAATATTCGCACTTTGGAAAGAATCTATTTGATATCTGGAACTAGTATTATAAATCCAACTATTTGCAAATATTTGTTTTTTTGATTTAGATATAGGATTTTCAATAACTTCCCCTATATCTCCAACAAATATCTTTTCACTGGCACTAAAAGGATATTTTTGCTCTGAAATAACAACATCAGAAAGCACTCCAGTTAGTCTTACTTCTACTAATTTAGTAAGATCTCCATTTTCATATCCATAATATGTTTCATCAGAATATAAAGTAGATGCTGTAGATATTCCAGAATTTATTCCAGAGCATCCAAAAAACTGATTTATACTTTTTTCAGTATAAGATATAATATTTTCTCCAACATATAACTTACCAGAAGGTGAAAATCCAATAGTTGAATCTACAGTTATAACACTACTTCCTATACTAATCGCATCAATATTTTTAGTGCTTCCAGTAATATTAAAAGATCCTGTTATAGTTGGAAATGAATCGTCGTACCCTACAAATAATTGAAGTTTATAATAAGTTTTATTTCCTCTCCTCAAAGTTTCTACTTCAGATACAGAAGCAGATGTAGTAGTATCTGTTTTTTTATAGATGGTTTGCCCTTTAAGATTCGATGGATTGCCAGAAATTGCCTCTGCAATTAATACTTCTCTTCTAGAGTAATTAGATGAGGATGGTTTAATTAAAAAGTCTTCTAAATTTATAATCTTTGGCGTTTCGTTATATAAAATATTGAATAAAATTCTAAATGACTCTTCAGTGCCTTTTGTCTTATATAATGTATTAGCTTCCTTTATAAAATTACCAACATTTAGGTTTTCAACAAAATTTAAATTTTCTAATTCGGGAGTTAAACTATACTTTATTTTCTTATAAAATTCTTGTAAAAATAGTACACTTAAATTTGTTACTATAGAAGCATTTACATGTGTAGATACACCAGATGTAGAAAATACTAAATTTTCTTGATTTAATTCTTCATGATAATCAGTAATTCCAGAAAATCCTCTAATACATCCTGTAAATGTATTTGTTGTTATTCCAGTATAGGTAATAATTTCATTATCAATTTTTATTAATCCATATGATTTTGGAAATCCTTTCGTTGATTCTACTGAAATTGTAGAATAGTTTACATCATTAGAATTATTTGATACACTATTCGTTAGAGTAGTTGATCCAACAACTACTTCAGGTATTAAATTATCAAGTTTTAAATACTGATCTAAATTTTCAACAATATCAATAGGACCACTTTGATATTCTTGAGAAATATAGTATTGTTTTAAAAAGTCTACAAACTTAGGACTTTCATCTAGTATAAATTCTGGTAAATGACTCCCAATAATTTGTTGTACTTTAACTCTAGATTCAAAACCATTGTCAACCATTTATTATAACCTCGTTAAGCGTCCGTTTGAATAACTTGATCTGTAATAATTATTTGTTGCGAAGATAACTCCAGAAGAATCATCTCCAGAAGTAATCACATCTTTAATCATATTTATAGAGCTCTTAGAGATGTCAAATGAGAGATAAAGATCTTTAAGTCCTATAACATCGTTTGATTCTGGAATTGCCTGTATCTCAATAATATCATTTGGCAAATCTGTAGATGTGATTAGTAAAGAACCTAATAAAATTTCACCTGTTTCATAATTTACAGTTCCAGCAGATTGAATTGCAACAGGAGTTTTTAAAACTTGTTGTTCTGTAGAATAAGTTGGTATATCTTTAATTACAGAAATAACCCCTGTTTTTAAGTCTGAATTTGGAGTATCTGTTAGATAAACTGTTTCAGTTTCTCCAAAAATAGTAAAACCTGTGGACTTAATATTTTTTCCTTCAAAATTTACATGGAATTTATTTCCATAACAAATCTCATATTGGGATAATTTATTAATTAAAGCTTTCAAATCTCTACGAATTATAACTTTTGTTATATTTGATGTAATAGAAGTATCCGTATTATCAATTGTTTGAAGCACTTTACTATATTTGAATCTTCCACCAAAAGAATTTAAGTTAGTTGATTTGGAGTAACTATTTAAAGAGTTGACAATTTTAGTTCTAAGATCATTTACATTTGATACCTGTGAGTAATCATAATAAATTGATGAGTCAATCTCAACATACAAAATTTTCAGATCTATAATTTCAGGACTAATTCCAGCAACAACATATTGCTTTAATTTATTTTTTATAGACTGCTTATTAAAGTCTGATACAAAATTACCATCGGTTGGTTTTATACTGATGAATACTCTACCAAACTGAGGAGGACTTAATTCCTCTCCACCAACCACAGATATCGATTCTGCTTCAGGATAGATCTGTGTTTTAATTAAAGACTCGTAATCTCTTGGTGTTACAGCTCTGTATTGAGATGAATACAGTCTAGGTGCATATGCTTTAATTGAATCTATAGTTTCAATATCAGATCCACCCTGAGATCCTTGAATTGTAGTTACTGTAATACTGTTTGTGGGAAGTATTGAATTATCTGAGTCTCTAAGTGTTCCTGAAAAAGAAAAATTCTTTACATTGTTGCCAGATTTCCCATCAGTTGTAATATAAGTAACTGTAATTACGGCATTATTTTCAAGTTTTTTCCCGAAAATGCCATCACCGAACAAAATTTCATATTTTTCATCTTTTACTTCCTGAAGAAGATATATTTCTGAGTTAGAATTAATATTAAAAATATTTTCTGCAAGTTGATATTGTCTACCAATCCCAGTATCACTTATATTTTTTACATATACTCTTATTGTTGAAGAATCAATGAAAGAATTATTCAAAATAAATCTTTGATCTAAAGATCCATCTACAGTAAATTCTTTTTTGAGAAATGTTCCCTCTTTAATTTCAATCGAATTGAACGTAGACAATCCATTTTTTACCGTATTTGAAATATTTTCTGGTATTGAAAATACATATGAGGATCCTCCCTGAGATCCAACACAAACAAGTCCAGATTGAAGAGTAATTGTCGTATCATTATACTCTGGATCTACAGAAACTGAAAGAGAAATTACAGATGACGCTGCAGTTCTAGATCTAGGAACATATCCAATATTTCTTGCCAATGAAACAACATTTTCTCTTACTGTTGCAGAATCAAGAAATGATTCATTTACAGATAAGTTGGCATTAAATGCCGTAATATAAGTATTATAAGCTAAGGTGTCAATTAAAACTGAAAAATTAGATCCCTCAAAGTCAAAATCTGTAAAGTTAGAATTTGCTCGAAGGTAATCTTTAATCGAAGTTTTAATTTGATCAAAATCTAAATTAGAAAACTTAGTGAAAGGCATTTTATCTCGTTGCCTCTAAAATGAAAGAAAATTGTTGTGTTGGAACTTCTTGCCCGATGATATCAAAAATGACTGTAACTTCAAATTCATTTGTATCAGGTTGAGGATCTACCTCAACCTGAACATCAGATACTCTAGGCTCATAATTAGAAATTACATTTATTATTTGATCTTTAATCACTGATGCAGTACCAAAGTCAACAAATTCAAATAGTGATGAACGAACATTTGAACCCAAAAGAGGGTTAAAGAATCGTTCATTTGGTATTGTTTGTACTAAATTTCTTATTGATCGTATAATTGCATTTTGATTCGTCAAAGAAGGCAAATCTTTAGTGATAGGATGAGGTTCAAATGATAAACTAATATCTTTAAATGCTCTTGATATCCTTTTGACTGCCATTTGAAATAAAATTTCTTTACTTATTTATGATGATTTATGGTAAAATCCATAACTTGGTTCTGTTCCATATTCCCAATCATCATAATCTGCATCATTACGAATTTTTTCGTGCAGTTCATGTTGTTTTTTGAAATCATGCTTGGGGGCAATATCGTGCATAATTTCTTGAATGACTCTTTTTTGTGGGTCTGGTTGATAATCCGTGATTAACTTATTAGTACCCCACATTGAGTACATATATTCTTTATCTCTGTCTGCAGGTAAATTAGACATTTTAGCTCCTGTTTTAATGAATAAAACAGAACTTTTATAAAGGAGGTTGCTATCTCCCTACTTCTATTTAACGATTAATTTCTTTGAGTGAATAATTATCAGAATTTAGGTATTTTAGCAACTCAATTGCGATTATTTTTGGATTTTTGTCTCCACAAGTATAGACATCTATTGCAATACATCCCTGTTCGGGCCAAGTATGACAAGAAACATGACTTTCCGCTAGGGCAATCACGATTGTACATCCCTGAGGAAGAAAACAATGGGAAAAAACATTCAAGATTGTCATATTTGCACGATTAATGCCCTTCTCCATTGTTTTTTGGAGAGATATTATATCATTTAATAGATCAAATTTGACATCATATACCTCCAAAAGGAGATGAATTCCCATTGAAAACTGTTCCAAGTCAATTTTTAGTAAAAAAGTATTTATTTCACCTTTCTTCTGGGGTTGTCCAGAAATAATCACTACAATCACCCAATCGTCCCCACTTGATTCCATTTTCAACCTGATAAAGATTAGTTGAAACCTTAAAATTAGGAGTTTTTACCTCTTGAGGCGTCATGGAAATGTCATAAATCCGACAACGATTGTTTGGATAGATGGCAAACTGACCGTTTTCAAGCTCAATCAAGTTAAATGACTTATGTTCATCAGGTAGTTCACTTGTGGCACAATCAATTTCATCAACAGACTCGTGATAATTATCAATTGTTGTAATGTAAGATCCTTTAATCGATCCAAAGTGGCGAGTACGAACTTCCCATTCCATCGATGCGACGATACTTTTGCAGATTGTGGTCACACCATAGTCCATACAATTCCAAAACTGTAGATTTGGAAGGTCCAAATCTGGATCTGGAGTTTCTGGTTTGGAAACAAATGCACTAATCGGCAGTTTATCGTACATTGCCGCGTATTCTGGCAAATAAGTCTCAAAATAAAAAGCACGTCCAGGTATGCTTTTAGCACATACCCAGACGCCCTCTACGAATTCACCATATCCATCCTTAAAATCGCATAGGTATTCTTTACGAACCCATACCTTTACTGTTGGTAAATTGGTGATCAGACAACTCATTACCCCTTACCTTGCCCCCTATACTTCTTACGTGCTCCATTACGAGAAGACGCAGCATACTTAGTGCCACCTCCATCTCCCTGACGAGATTTCTTAGGCGGACCCGGAATATAAGAGGTCTTATTCAGCCCTACTTTTGATTTGACAGCCATTTGTACTCTCCAATAAAATTTCAGTTTCAAGTTCTTGAGGATTTGGAGAACCTGTCTGATAATATTCAATCGACAGGTCTTCCATTAAATCAAAATATTCTTCTTCTGTGAGATTTGAATAAATTCTTCTTCCTCTACACAGAATATTATAGCGTTCGTTAGACATTCAATCAAATCACTCTTGTCTTTTCGTGACCGACTCTAATGCGAGGATCGCACCAAATTTCAAATCCTGCTTCCTTTGCATCCAAACAGAATGATACGTCTTCTCCACACATATCCTGAACTGATCCAGATTCAAAGACTTGCATCTTTGGTGCAAACCAAGGATACTTCATTTCCGAATTTTCAAAGACACCATGCTTAATCAGAACCCATCCAAATCCAGTGTAATCAACTGTAAAGGGCTTCCGACGCTTTGAGATACTTTCAACTGTTTCATGATTCATGACACCACCATTGCCACGAAAATCTTCTTCATCTAACCAGTGTGCAACTGAGGTCGTATGCCCATCTTCGGTGGCGTACCAACCAGCAGCAATGTCTCTATTCATTAAGACAAGTTGCCAAAACTTTTCGGTGTTGAAGACAATATCGGAATCGATCCATAGTTGCCAATCGTAATTCAGTTTTCCATCCCAAGGAAGTTGATCAGGTCCTCGCAGTACATTCGCACCTAAACATTTGCATCTTGCAAAGTTTACCATTGATGAATAGTCCTGCGAAATCTGAATACTTGCTCCGGCCTGAACTAAATCAAAACAAAGTTGTACGAAACTTTTAAGATAGGTGTAAGAAACACCTCTTCCAGGAAGGCAAAATACAATTGATTTACCTTTTACCATTTCTCTTGCCAGATTATAGTCCCATTCTTGTTGCTGAGACTGAACTGGTGGGTTTGCTTTTACTGTAAATCCTTTAGCCATAATCGTGATGAATTGTTTTCATATCATACAGTATTATCTATACAATGTCAATTACTTCTTTCTGAAAGAACGACCTCATCTCCTTCGATTTTAAAACAGATCTCAGTGTCTTCATACCAGGAAAGTTCGTTAATAATTGACTCTGGCATTGTCAAATAATATTGCCCTGTAATTGGATCGACTTGTAGGGACTCAAAAATTTCTCCGAATTTTTTTTGCATTTTTTGTATTTTATTTTTCCTTTTTCAATTTTATATATTAAAATCAGTATTCAACAATTAAATTCCAAATTTTTGTTTGTTTTCTTCTTGCTGCAGAAAGGTTACTTGCTATTTTATTTGTCGATAATTTTTTATTTTTCATTCGATTAAAAATAAAGTCATAATGATTTTTAACCCAATCTCTCAAGTTATGACCTTTCCATATTTGATTTGTAATTGTATCTGTAATCGTATATGATTTGTGATTTGGTTCAGAGGCATTTTCAAATCGACTGATCCATCTTAAATTTGCATAATGATTATTTAATTTATTATTGTCTATATGGTCAATCTCAGTGTATTGATTTGGATTTGTTATAAAAGTTTCTGCAACTAATTGATGAATATATCTTTTAATCTGCCTGTAATTATTATTTTCATCTCTAATTGAAATATTCACACATTCATAACGATGCTCTGGATATCTTTGATTACCCCTGAATGCAGGTTTGAGATATATCAACCCATTTTCATCAATCTCCCCATATTTTCCAGTTCTATCGTATTTTCCTGGTCTGCGGTATGCTTTCCCTTCTTCTGTAATATAATATCCTGGATACTTTGTTTCTTTCATACCTTCTGGTATTTTTACCTTAGGGTAATTATAAACTACTTTCTGTTTTGGTTTTGCAATTGGAATATCCCATGTTTCTCTGGGTTTTTTTAAGTATACCCATTTACCATCTTTTTTAATAAACTGACTTCCATTTTTATTTTTTCTAATCGTTCCCTCTGGATAATTCATAATACTATTAAGGTTTTTAGATAAAAAATTTTGTGAAAAAAATTTTGAATTCAACTGTATTTTATTTACTATTATAGTATATAATTAGATGCCTTCCGTAACACTTTATAGTTTAGGGTAGTGTTGCGTTTTTAGCCACGCGCCCGCGCTAAGGGGCGCGGCGCACGGGGGCACTGCCGATCACGAACGAACGAACTGCCCCCCACGAACGAACGCAGGGGGCAGGGGGTGACGTCACCCCTGCTGACTGACCCACCCGCTGATGGGGCAACGGGCAACGTCGGCAGCGTGTGCCTCAGCGAACTGGGCAGACCAGATGGTAGCGGGATGACCCACAGGGTCGGTGATGGCATTGAAGTTGCTGCCGTCGTTGCGGTAGGAAACCCAGACGGTCTGGCGATCACGAAGGCGGGTGGCAGGTGAGAGGCGCATCGGAGGGGTGTGAACTGAGAGAATTGTAGCACGGATCGGGGGGCACGAACGGCACCCCCCACGAACGGATCACCCGAAGTGATCCACAAGATACTGGCGGCGCTGCTCACGGGTGCAGAGCTCATTCCAGATCCGATTGTAGAGGTCGCAATTCTCACGGGTGCGGGGCTGCTCTTC
>Ga0078894_10000513_pt1 | contig 27007 bp, 26 predicted proteins | sample LauGreSu1BDMLBSD_2_FD_67506 | JGI IMG/M metagenome (GOLD analysis project Ga0078894, IMG submission 67506) | Freshwater lake microbial communities from Lake Michigan, USA - Su13.BD.MLB.SD (version 4) (version 4) | ecosystem: Environmental > Aquatic > Freshwater > Lake | place: Lake Michigan... | reverse complement strand
CTGTGCAGCTTGCTGCACGAGCATGTTCATTTCCTGCGCACTGACTTCAACGCCATTGGCTTGACCGATTTCTGACAGCAGCAAGCCCAAACGCACACGGCGGACGGCGATATCGCGATACTCTTCGCGCTCGGCTTCCATTTCCTTTTTCGCAGCTTCAGCATCTTCTTCGTGCGCAGCTTCCTGCTCCAATTGCGCCCAAATCTGTGCGAATTCCGCTTCAACCATCGAAGGCGGCACGTCGAAATCATGTCCGGCGGCCAACTGATCCAGCAATTGACGCTTCATATAGGTACGCGTTAGGCCGTTATGCTCTTGCTCAACTTGAACCTTCATCAGCTCGCGGAGCTTGTCGATGCCGTCCAGGCCGAACATCTTGGCAAGGTTGTCATCTGCCTTGGCTGCGACGGGCTTGCGCACTTCGTTGACGACGATGTCAAAAGTTGCCGCCTTGCCCTTTAGGTTTTCAGCATTGTAATCGTCTGGGAAGGTTACGTTCAGAACCTTTTCGTCATTGGCTTTTACGCCAACCAACTGGTCTTCGAAACCGGGAATCAACTGGCCTGAGCCAAGCTCAACGGCCATGCCTTCGCCCTTACCGCCTTCGAAAGGCACGCCGTCGACCTTGCCTTCAAAATCGATAACGACGCTGTCGCCCATTTTGGCGGCATATTTTTTGTCAGCTGCTTCAAAGCTCTTTTGGCCTTCGGCAAGCTTCAGGATTGATTCGTCCACTTGCGCGTCGCTGACTTCAACCGTCAGGCGCTCAAGCGTGATACCGTCGATAGAAGGCGCGGCAATCGCAGGCAGCACTTCCAGATGGAAATCTACAACCGCGTCTTTGCCCGGCGCATAATCATCACCCAAATGCACATGCGGCTGAGTCGCTGGACGCAATTTATTGTCGGAAATTGCCTTTTGGACGCCTTCTTGGATCGAGCTGTTCAGCGCGTCCTGAAGAAGCGAATCCTTATGCATTTTCTTGACCAGATTGGCGGGAACCTTGCCGGGACGGAAACCGGGCATACGCACTTGAGGGGCAATTTTCTTCACCTCTGCATCGATGCGGGATTCAACGTCCTTGGCGGTAATCGTCATGCGATAAGCGCGCTTCAGGCCTTCATTCTGTGTCTCGACGGTCTGCATGTTTTCTTCTCTATCTACGACAGGCCCGCTGGCCTGCCAAAAACTGTTAAATGGCTTTCGGGTTCAACGACAGCCCGGGATATCCCTTTTTTCGTGGTGCGGGCGAAGGGACTCGAACCCCCACACCTTGCGATGCCAGAACCTAAATCTGGTGCGTCTACCAATTCCGCCACGCCCGCTTACGAAAAGCTGTCGTTTAACAAACGACGGGAGCCTCTAACGGGAAAGCCGCTGCGGGGCAAGGGGAGAAGCGGCGAAACCCCCGCACCCCCTGCACTGCCTATTTAGCCCAAAGCCTTTTTCAGCAAATCATTGATGATTTGCGGATTGGCCTTGCCCTGCATCGCCTTCATCGTCTGGCCCACGAAGAAGCCAAACAATTTGTCCTTGCCGGATCGATATTCGGCAACCTTGTCCTCATTCGCGGCCATGATTTTGGCGATTTCTGCCTCAATCGCGCCCGTGTCGTTGGTTTGCTTCAGGCCCTTTTCTTCGACAATGGCGGATGCACCCTGCCCCGTCTCCAGCATGATTTCGAAGACTTGCTTGGCGATGCTGCCGCTGATTGTGCCGTCAGCAACGAGGCCGAGCAATTCGGCGGCTTGCTTGGGATTGACCGGACTTTCGTCCAAAGTTTTGCCCATCTTGTTCAGCGCACCGAACAATTCGGACATCAGCCAGTTGGAACCTTGCTTGGCATCCACGCCTTGCGCCAACAAATCCTCAAACCAAAACGCCGTTTCGGCCTCTGCTGTCAGAACGGCGGCGTTATAGGCCGTCAGGCCCATCGCCTCATACCGCGCGCGCTTGGCATCGGGAAGCTCGGGCAAGGATACACGGCATTCCTCCAGAAACGCATCGTCGAGTTCCACCGGCAACAAATCGGGGTCGGGGAAATAGCGATAATCATGCGCGTCTTCTTTTGACCGCATCGAGCGCGTTTCCATCTTGTTCGGGTCGAACAGACGCGTTTCCTGCACAACTGCGCCGCCGCTTTCGATCAGGTCCACCTGCCGCTGCGCCTCATACTCAATCGCCTGCATCATGAAGCGGATTGAGTTGACGTTCTTTGTTTCGGTGCGCGTACCCAGTTCACCACCGGGCTTTCGCACCGACACATTGACGTCGGCGCGCATCGAGCCTTGTTCCATATTGCCATCGCATGAACCAACATAGCGCAGAATCGAACGCAGTTTCTTGAGATATGCGCCGGCTTCTTGCGGGCTACTGATATCAGGACGCGAGACGATTTCCATCAAGGCCACGCCTGAACGGTTAAGGTCAACAAACGACATGGTTGGATGCTGGTCATGCATCAACTTGCCTGCGTCTTGTTCAACATGGATGCGCTCAATACCAATTTTCTTGGTCGGACTATCCGGGTCTTTTTCGTTGAGCGTTACTTCGATTTCGCCCTCACCTACGATCGGGTGATAGAGCTGCGAAATTTGGTAGCCCTGCGGCAAATCGGCGTAGAAATAATTTTTACGGTCAAAGCGTGACCAACGGTTGATCTGCGCATTGATGGCCATACCCGTACGGACGGCCTGACGCAGGCATTCGCGGTTCGGTACGGGCAACATGCCCGGCATGGCCGCGTCAACGAGGCTAACATGGCTGTTCGGTTCAGCGCCAAAGCCCGTCGAAGAGCCCGAAAACAGCTTGGACTCGCTGGTAATCTGCGCATGGACCTCAAGGCCAATTACGACCTCCCATGCGCCGGTGTTTCCCTGGATGCGGTACTCGCTCATATTACCACCACTCTCCGGCTTCCGCCGTAAATCCTGAACGCTGTTCAATCGCGAGGCCTGCGTTGAGCACCGCCTGTTCATCGAGCGCTTTGCCGATAATCTGCAGCCCCAAAGGCAGGCCTTGCTTGTCGAGGCCACCCGGAACCGACATTGCAGGCAGACCAGCCAATGAGGCAGGCACCGCGAACACATCGTTCAAATACATCGACAATGGATCAGCATTTTTCTCGCCCAGTCCAAATGCCGCGCTCGGTGCGGTTGGCGCGAGGATGAGGTCACAGCTTGCCCACGCATTGTCGAAATCGCGTGCAATCAAGGCGCGGACCTTTTGCGCTTGCGTGTAATAGGCGTCGTAGAAACCGGCGCTCAACACATACGTGCCGATCATGATACGGCGGCGCACTTCCTCGCCAAAGCCAGCGGCGCGGGTCGCGGCATACATGTCTTGCAAGCCAGCGCCCTCCGGCAAATCGCGCAGACCGAAGCGCACGCCGTCATAACGCGCAAGGTTCGATGACGCTTCGGCAGGCGCGATAATATAATAAGCCGGCAATGCATATTTGGTGTGCGGCAGGCTGATATCCACGATTTCCGCGCCCGCATCCTTCAACCAGGCGATGCCATTGTCCCACATTTTGGCGATATCTTCGTCAATACCGTCCAAGCGATATTCCTTGGGGATACCAATGCGCTTGCCCTTCAGGTCGCTGTTCAGGCCAGCTTCCCATGTGGGCACAGGCAAATCGAGCGAGGTCGAATCCTTCGGATCAAAACCCGCCATGGCTTCCAACATGATCGCGCAATCGCGGACGTCGCGCGCCATCGGGCCAGCTTGGTCCAATGAACTTGCAAAGGCCACCACACCCCAGCGCGAGCAACGGCCATAAGTTGGCTTAATGCCGCTAATGCCCACGAACGCAGCAGGCTGGCGAATCGAGCCGCCGGTGTCGGTTCCGGTCGCTGCAGGGCACAAACGCGCGGCGATGGCGGACGACGAACCGCCCGACGATCCACCGGGCGCTAATGCCGCCGTGCTGCCGTCATTGCGACGCCAAGGCGAGATAACATTGCCAAAATAGCTGGTCTCATTCGACGAACCCATCGCGAATTGGTCAAGGTTCAGCTTGCCCAACATCCCTGCGCCAGCCTTCCACAAATTGGCTGACACGGTGGATTCATAGGTTGGCACAAAGCCTTCCAAAATGTGGCTTGCCGCGGTTGTCTGCACACCTTCGGTGCAGAACAAATCCTTCATGCCAATGGGCACGCCCGCCATTTTGCCCAGCGGCTTGCCGGCGGCACGGTCGACATCGACCGCCTGCGCGGCTTCAATCGCTTTTTCAGGGGTTTCCACGATAAAGGCGTTCAGTGCCTTTGCTGCCGATACGCGGGCGTTAAGCGCCTCTGCGACTTCCACAGCCTTAAAGTCACCCTTGGCCACGCCGTCGCGGATCGCGGCTACTCCGAGTTTTGTAAGCTCACTCATTCGACCACTCCGTCATGCTGAACTTGTTTCAGCATCCATCGTGCAGCACGACCAGAGCTTGAAAGGATGGATAGACCCTGAAACAAGTTCAGGGTGACGGAAGGGTAGGAAGTCAAGTGGCGTTCCATCACTCAATCACCTTCGGCACGCCAAAGAAGCTACCTTCCCTCGCTGGCGCATTGGCGAGCACTTTGTCGCGCACGTCGCCATCCGTCACAGCATCGTCGCGCAGGCGCAGCTTATTGGCGATGACAGCCGTCATCGGCTCGACGCCTGTGACGTCGACCTCTCCCAATTGCTCCACCCAGGCCAAAATGCCATTGAGCTCGCCGACCATTTTGTCAGCCTCAGCATCGCTAATCGCGATACGCGAAAGCCGTGCGATTTTGTTCACGGTATCTTTATCTACAGACATAAGCCCGCCGCTAGCATTGCGCCTGCATTGCTTCAACGGAAAAGCTTGGGGTAAAGAGCTAATCTTTCAGCCTCCGTTCAATTTTCCGATGCTATTTCCTTCCAATCTGGTAAATCGCATCAAAATCTTGGGACATACACTTGGCACGTAAATTTCTTTATATCGTCGCAGCGCTCATCGTACTTGTCATTGCGGGGGGCTTTGTCATCCGCATTTATGAAAGCGAGCTGACCGAGCTTGCTTTTGTTCCGACCGCCAAATTTGAACAGCAACCCGCCTTTGAACCCAGTAAATATGCGGGCAATGATATGTGGTTTGCGCGCCCCGGCAAAGCAGACAATCCGGCCAATTGGTTGCCAAGTGGTGCGGCGAAACCCGAAGCACCTGGGTCTGCCGCCATATTCTTTGTGCATCCGACATCCTATATCGGCCGAGATTATTGGAACGCGCCCCTCAATGATGCAGAATCGCAGGACCGCGCGCGCATGTTCCTGCGTGGCCTTGCCTCACCCTTGGCCAGTGCAGGTGAAATGTGGGCGCCGCGCTATCGTCAGGCGGCAATTGGCGCGTTTCTGACCGCCAAGCCGGAGGGTCAACTAGCGTTGAATGCCGCCTATAAAGACGTTCTTTTGGCCTTTGATGAATTTGCGGCAAAGGTGCAAAAGGACCGCCCGATCATATTGGCGGGGCATAGCCAAGGCGCGCTGCACCTCACGCACTTACTTAAGGACCGCGTGGCAGGCAAACCCATCGCCAAACGCATTGTCGCGGTCTATGCCGTGGGTTGGCCAATTTCAGTGACGGCTGACGTGCCGCAAATGGGCTTACCTGCGTGCGCTGGCCGCGATGACACAGGCTGCATCATGGCGTGGCAAAGCTTTGCCGAGCCTGCTGAATATGACCGGATCGTCAAAGTCTATAACGCCACAAGCGGATTTAACGGCACGCCGCGCAAGGATACGCCGATGCTGTGCACAAACCCGCTCAATGGCGGCGCGAAGCCTACAGCGTTGATGGAAGCGAATTTGGGCACCTTAAAGCCCGATAATAAGCTCGAGACCGGTGAGCTGATTGTCGGTGCCGTGCCGGCAAGATGCGATGCCAAAGGGTTTTTGTTGATAGGTGATCCACCGGAGATTGGCCCTTATGTCCTACCCGGCAACAATTACCACATTTATGATTATCCCTTATTCTGGGCCAATGTGCGGGCGGATGCGACATGGCGCTTAAAGAAATATCTGCAGAAATGATTTTTGAATCGGTTGCCAGCTTCCGCGATCAACTGCCTGACGGCGGTGTTTTAATCGGTCTTGATGTCGGTAGCAAAACCATTGGCACGGCCTTTTGCGATGCGGGCTGGACCTTTGCTTCACCCGCCGACCTCATTAAGCGCGCCAAGTTTACCAAGGATAAATTCGAATTAAAGGCCGCTATTGCAACACGGCCAACGCGCGGCATTGTTATTGGCTTGCCGCTCAACATGGATGGTAGCGAAAGCCCACGCAGCCAGTCCAGCCGGGCTTTTGCCAAAAATATCGCGGATCTCGGCCTTCCGATTTTGCTACGCGACGAACGCTGGTCAACGCAAGCAGTCGAACGCGACATGATCGCCGCCGATATGAGCCGCGCCAAGCGCGCCGAAAAAATCGACAGCGGTGCGGCGGCCTTCATCCTGCAAGGTGCGATTGATGCGCTGACTAGTGGGTGATGACCGGCCAGTCTCCTGACGTCATCCTGAACTTGTTTCAGGGACCATTTAGCTTTTCTAGCTCTGGACTTGCTGCGCGATAGAACCTGAAACAAGTTCAGGGTGACGAATTGCCCCATGCCCCCCACCTGACAAATCATTTGAGTCTCACACAAATCCCCATTAAGGGCATCGCTTTAATGACATGGACAACACCCTTTGCAGCCGACAGCTTTCCAAGCGGGTCGGATGCCTTTCCGCACAAGCATTTGCTTGGTATCGCAGGACTTCAGGCGTGGGAAATTCTCTACATCCTTAAAGAGGCGGAGCAATGGGTCGCGCTGAACCGCGCTGGCGCTGCTAAACATGCTGATACGCTTTCCGGCCTGACCATCATCAATGCGTTTTTCGAAAATTCAACGCGCACCTTGCTATCGTTCGAAATCGCCGGAAAGCGGCTTGGTGCTGACGTCGTGAACATGCACGCGGCGCAATCGAGCGTAAAAAAGGGCGAAACGCTCATCGACACGGCCATGACGCTCAACGCTATGCGTGCCGATGCCATTGTGATTCGCCATGGCAGTTCGGGCGCGGTGCAGCTCATCTCCAGCAAGGTTGACTGTCCCGTCCTCAACGCTGGCGACGGCAGCCACGAACATCCGACGCAAGCCTTACTCGACGCGCTGACCATCATGCGCCGCAAGGGCAAGGTCGAAGGTCAAACCGTCGTCATTTGCGGCGATGTCCTGCACAGCCGCGTTGCCCGGTCAAATCTGTTTTGCCTGAAATCCTTGGGCGCCGAAGTGCGCGTTGTCGCGCCCCCTGCCCTCATGCCCAGCGGGATAGAAGCATTTGGCGCCATTCCTTTCACCCATTTCGACGCCGCATTGAACGGGGCTGATGTCATCATGATGCTGCGTCTGCAAAACGAACGGATGCAAGGCGATTTCATCCCGTCGCCGCGTGAATATTTCCATTTATATGGCTTGGATGAACGGCGCTTGGCCTTGGCCAAGCCCGATGCGCTTGTCATGCACCCCGGCCCCATGAACCGCGGCGTGGAAATTGCCAGCAGCGTCGCGGACCATGTCGACCGTTCGGCCATTACCGAACAGGTCGAAATGGGCGTTGCCGTGCGGATGGCCTGTCTCGACATATTGACCCGCAAGGCACGCGGTCAGGAGGGTTGGGCATGACCGGCGTCAACATCATTCAAGGTAAACTTATTCTGCCCGGCGCGGATAACGCAGAGCCATTGGATTTACATATCGCGGACGGCAAAATAGCCGCGATTGGCAAGGACGCCTCGACCGCCGAACATATTGACGCCACCGGGTTGGTCGTCGCGCCAGGCATCATTGATTTGGGTGTTTTCAAAACCGATAAACCTGCATTCAGATTTGGCGGAATCACCCGCGCGGCCTTAATGCCCGATCAATCGCCCGTACATGACGATCCAGCGACCGTCCGCTTTGCCGCACTAAAGGGTAAGCCCGATCTATGGGTCCACCCGCTTGCCGCCGCAACCCGAGGGCTTGACGGGCTGCATATGGCGGAAATTGCGCTGATGAAAGACGCCGGCGCTGTGGCTGTGGCGACAGGACGCAAATGGATATCTGACAGCGGCGTTATGCTCCGTATCATGCAGTATTGCGCGGCTTTAGACCTTCCCGTCATTGTACATAATGAGGATATTGGGGTGGCCGGCCATGCGGTAGCTACGGCAGGCGAAACCGCGACTTTGCTTGGCCTTTCAAGTGCGCCAATCGTGGCCGAAACACTGGCGATCGCCCGCGACCTCCTATTGGCGGAAGAAAGCGGTGCGCATGTCCATTTCCGACAAGTGACAACAGCACGCGGCCTGGACCTGATCCGCGCGGCAAAGGCAAAGGGCCTGCGCGTAACATGCGGAATCACGCCCGCGCATCTATTCCTTTCCGACAATGCTGTTTCCGATTTCCGCACTTTTGCAAGGCTTTCACCGCCGCTGCGGTCCGAAAGCGACCGGCTGGCATGTATCGCAGCCATAGCCGATGGCACGATTGACGTTATCGCATCGGGCCATGACCCGCGCGGGCCAGAAGACAAGCGCCTGCCGTTTTCCGAAAGCGCGCCCGGCATGGCGGGGGCAGAAACATTGCTGGCGCTGTCGCTCAACCTCGTGCGCGATAATGTGATTTCGATGGGCCGTATGTTTGCATTGCTCGCGACAAACCCTGCGAAGATATTAGGGTTAAACGCTGGCCAAATACTTGAAGGACAAGAGGCGGACCTAATCCTGATTGACCCAGATGCGCCGTGGCAGGTCGATGGTGACCGCATGGCCGCGTTGGCCGGCAACACGCCCTTCGACCGCCTGCCCGTTCAAGGCCGCGTGCGGCACATGCTAAAGGGCGGCAAGCTTATTTAGGGTCAGGCTAAGCATCCCGTGCCGCACCCGCAGCATCGCCGCCGCTTTCAAACGGGTTCCAACCCGCCATCGGTCACCTTACGATAAAAGCAGCTTCTTGCGCCGGTATGGCACGTCGGACCTTGCGGCCGCGCGATAATCCAAAGGGCATCTTGATCGCAGTCGATGCGCATATCGACAATATGCAAGACATTGCCGCTGCTTTCGCCCTTTTGCCAAAGGCGCTGACGACTGCGCGAGAAAAACACAGCCGTGCGCGTTTCGATGCTTTTCGCTAGCGCCTCTGCATTCATATGCCCCACCATTAACACGGCGCCATCGGCTTCATCGGTGATGACAGCAGTCACCAGTCCATTGGCATCATATTTGGGGTCAAGCGTCGATCCGCTCTCTCGTTCGTCGGTCATATTGGGTTCGTAACCCAAGCATCTTTGCCTCGCCAACATTTTCTTTGTCACAATCGCACGACAAGGGGGAGACAATTGTAACAGCCATGCCTATAGGCGTCACAGCGAAGCGCAGCGGGATTCGATATATGCTGACCACCGACCCTTTTGATGACGACAAACTTCGCGAGGAGTGCGGAATTTTCGGTGTCTATGACACCGAAGGCGCCTCTGCCATGGTGGCGCTTGGCCTCCACGCGCTCCAACATCGCGGCCAAGAGGCTGCGGGTATCACCAGCTTTGACGACCATGATTTCCACACCCATCGGGCGATGGGCCATGTCGCGGGCAATTTTGACCGTGAAGAAATCATCGGTGGCCTCGTCGGACGATGTGCAATTGGTCATGTGCGTTATTCCACAACAGGCGAGACATCGCTGCGCAATGTGCAGCCTTTATATGCCGATCTTGCCACGGGCGGGTTCGCTATTGCGCATAATGGCAATATTTCGAACGCAATGACCCTGCGCCGCGACCTTGTGCGTCGTGGTTCCATTTTCCAGTCGACGTCCGACACAGAAGTGATCATTCATTTGGTCGCGACCTCCGGCTACCGGACCTTGCTCGACCGTTTGATTGACGCGCTGAAGCGCGTTGAGGGCGCCTATTCGCTCTTATGCCTCACGACAGAGGGCATGATTGCCTGCCGTGACCCGTTGGGCATTCGACCATTGGTCATGGGCAAGCTTGGCGACACTATCATCTTTGCTTCTGAAACCGTCGCGCTAGATATCGTGGGCGCGGAGTATATCCGTTCGGTGGAACCTGGCGAATTGGTTGTGGTGCGTGGAACGGAAATTCATTCGCACAAGCCGTTCATTCCCATTTCACAACGCCCCTGCATCTTTGAGCATGTCTATTTCTCACGCCCAGACTCAATCGTTGAAGGCATCAGCGTCTATTCGGTTCGCAAGGCGATTGGCGCGGAACTCGCGCGGGAAAATGGCGTTGATGTCGACTATGTCATTCCCGTGCCCGACAGCGGCACGCCAGCGGCCATTGGTTATGCCGAAGCGGCCAAAATCCCGTTTGAACTGGGCATCATCCGTTCGCATTATGTCGGTCGCACTTTCATTCAGCCCGGCGACGGCGTTCGCCATTTGGGTGTTAAGTTAAAGCATAATGCCAACAGAAATTTGGTTGCCGGCAAACGCATCGTCCTTATCGATGATTCCATTGTGCGCGGTACAACGTCCCTGAAAATCGTGCAGATGATGCGCGAGGCTGGTGCCGCCGAAGTGCATATGCGCATTGCAAGCCCGCCCACTATGAACAGTTGTTTTTACGGCGTCGACACGCCCGAACGCTCCAAGCTGCTCGCCAGCCGCATGGATGTTGAAGAAATGCGCCAGTTTATTCAGGCCGACAGCCTCGCGTTTTTGTCCATCGACGGCCTGTATCGCGCGCTTGGCGAAGATTCGCGCCATGCGGACACACCGCAATATTGCGATGCGTGCTTCACGGGCGATTATCCCACTACCCTGACCGACCATGAGGAGCATGCGACAGGCGACCTCATGATGCTTAGCGAGCAAAAACTGGCATAAATATGACGAACGCATTTGCAGGTAAGATTGCGCTGGTAACCGGTGCAAGTCGGGGAATTGGTGCGGCGACGGCGACAGCATTAGCGGCGCAAGGCGCGCATGTGATTTTGACCGCGCGGACGGCCAAAGACCTTGAGGCGGTTGAAGACGCAATTTTTGCTGCTGGCGGCAGTGCCACTATTGCCCCGCTCGATTTAACCGATGGCGACAGCATAGCCCGTCTTGCCGCGGCAGTCACAGAGCGTTGGGGCAAGCTCGATATCCTTGTCTTGAACGCTGCTATGCTTGGAACCTTAAGTCCGGTACCCACGATTGATGGCGCAGAATTTGCACGATTGTTCACATTGAACGTCACAGCACAGCAAGTGATGATCGCATCGTTCGACGCATTGTTGCGCAAAAGTGACGCTGGCCGATTGGTTGCGTTAACGTCCTCGGTTGGCGCAAGCCCCCGTGCGTTTTGGGGCGCATATGGCGCATCAAAGGCGGCGTTGGAGAATTTGGTTCAAAGCTATGGCGATGAGGTCAAAAACCTGTCGCAAGTCCGCGCCGCAATTGTCGACCCTGGTCGCACGCGCACTGCGATGCGGGCGAAGGCCTATCCGGGCGAAGATCCTTCCACGGTCAAAGAACCATCGGTTGTTGCGGATGCGATATTGAAGATGCTGCAGACCGAGTTTGCCACAGGGCATCGGTTGGTAGTTGCGGGTTAAGCGTCACTGATCGTCATCCGGAACGACCCTCGTCATCCGGAACACCCCTCGTCATCCTGAACTTGTTTCAGGATAACAAGCGACATTGGTTCGTTATCCTGAAACAAGTTCAGAATGACGAACGCAAATAGGCGGATGGTTCTATCCCTTCACCACCGCATGCGCCTGTAACGCGCGTTCACGCGCGGCTTTGTGACCAATGATTTTCCGTGGATAGCCGTTCGGACGCGCGCCATATTCATCGGGATCGTGAATATAGGGCTCCTGCAACGCTGCCAATTCAGGCACCCAATCACGGATATAGCGTGCGGCATCGAATTTCTCCGACTGCGACAAGGGCGCCATGATGCGCACGAACATGTTGCTGTCTACTCCCGTGCCAGCGGTCCACTGCCAATTGACGCTATTGCTGCCATAATCGGCATCGACCAAAGTATCCCAAAACCACTTTTCACCCTCGCGCCAGTCAATCAGCAAATGTTTGACCAAGAAGGATGCCGCAATCATGCGCACGCGGTTGTGCATCCAACCCGTTGCCCATAATTGCCGCATACCGGCATCGACGATGGGATAGCCCGTCCGCCCCTTGGTCCACGCACTAAAATCCGCCTTCACCGCCGGGTCGGATAAGTCACGCCAAGGGAACTTATCGAAGGCATCGCGCGCATTCTTTGCGCCATATTCGGGCATCTGGACAATGACATTTTGCGCATAATCGCGCCAGACCAGCTCTTTTAGGAATACATCCACCGATCCGCCCTGATCCATAGTGGCGTGCCAGCAGGCCGCAGGCGAAATCTCGCCAAAGTGCAAATGCGGGGACAGAAAGGAGGAGCCTTCTACGGACGGCAGGTTGCGTTTCTCGTCGTAAAACTTCGCCTTATCAACAAACCCCGCGAGCCGTCCCTTTGCACCCGCTTCACCGGGCGTCCACATTTCGGACATGCCACCCGACCAATCGGGCTTCGTCGGCAGCAAGTTCCATTCGGACAGGCTGTCGCTCTCCGGCCAACTGTCCGGCGCGGGGATTTTTGTCGGCGCAGAATGCTGCACGGGTGGCGGCATATGCTGCCACAGAGCGCGCATGAACGGCGTGTAAATTTTATACTGCCCGCCGCTGCCCGTGGTCACGCTGCCTGCGGGGAGCAGATAATTGCCGTCATGGCAAACAAACGCAGTGCCCTCGCCCAATGCGTTTGCAACCGCTTTTTCGGCATTGCGCCACCATGGTTCATAATGGCGGATGCAATGAATGGCAGACGCATCGGTCTCTGCGACCAGCGTGCGCAAAATCTCGTCAGATTTACCCGCCCGTAGGATGAGCTTTGACCCAAGCGCCTGCAAATCCGTATCCAGAGCCGTCAGGCTATGGTGCAACCACCAACGCGATGCAGCACCCATCTTGCGATGCTTTGGCGTGTCATCATCAAGAATGTAGAGCGGAATAATCGGCGCGCCGCTGGCCACCGCAGCTGCCAATGCGGGTTGATCCGAAAGGCGTAAATCGCGGCGGAACCAGAGTATTACTGGCGCTGTCATTTGCCGTCATCTCCGATCGGAAAAGTCTCAGAAAAGCGATCACCGACCATCGGGTCGACAAAGCGTTGGTCCGACACTTTTAACGCCTTTTTGTCGTTTTCAGCTATAATCTGCGCCACAGGCATGCGTGCCCAGAATAAGAATGGCGACTGCGCAGTCACATTCGCCGCAAACGCCTTTTTATCTTCCACGCCCATATAATGCGCCCGCACCGTGTTATCGATACGGACGGTGCTGAAAGCGGTATAGATGCCCTGCCCATAAAGTCTGTCATTACGCCACAGCATTTCCCGCTTCCAAAATTGGACAGGAACGGGGTTTGCTACGATGAGGGTGGGCACAATATCATGCTTTTGCTGCACGGACTCCGCCGTCAATTGCTCCGCGCGGTTCGTTATCAGGCCGTTGACCAGAATATAGGCGCAGATGGCCGTGAAGCTCACTAAAGCCGGTGCGCGCCAGCTTGTGCCGTGCCGTTCACGCCGCCGTGAAATCCAGACACCCGCGATCAGCGCAGCCCACAACCAGATATCAATGATGAACAAAGTATCGCCATAGAACCACTGGCTAGAAAAGGGTTCCAACAAGCGGATGCCATAGCTGTTGAACCAATCAAACAAGGGATGGCTGAGGCAGCCGATATAGGCCAAGGCAAGCAGCCAGCCCTTATGCAAAGGCAGCCGTTTTTCGGGTCGTTTTCCACGCTGGGCCTGCCAGCGGTCAAACCACAGCATGATACCCCACAATATGAGCGGCAAGACCAACATTGCAATCGGTCCATGCGTCAACCCGCGCCGCAAGGCGAGATGCTGTTGCCCGCCTAGCAATGTTGCTACCGCGTCGATGTCAGGGATGTTCGCCGCGATTATCAGCGTCGGCATCGCAAGCCCAGTTTTCCGCTTTAAGCCCGTCTGACCAATCAACGCGCCGACAAGGCTATGTGTGAGATTATCCATATGGCCGCTGCTGGCGGAATGGTGCCGGAATGGCAATACGGCGTTATCGCTATGCTGATTTTCTTCACCCCGCGGCGCGAACCACATCTTCTTGCGACCCAATATGCTGGACCTGTCCGGCGCACCGCCCTATCACGCGGCCGATATGGAGAATAGGATGACTGAAGCAACACCCTTTGTGCGCCCCGATGTGGCCTTGTTCCTGCAATTTCTAAATGCGGTTCCCGGTCCGAAATTTTGGGAAGTGCCCGCTGTTGAAGCGCGTGCGATCACGTCTGCGATGCGCGATGTCGCTGATGCGCCCGTGGGTGAACTTTCCGTCATTCGCGATATAGACATTCCCGGCCCCGCAGGAACGATTCCCGCACGGGTTTATGACAGCCGCGCCGATCGGGACCCTGGCCCGGTCATGGTGTTTTACCATGGCGGCGGCTTCGTGATTGGCAGCCTGTATACCTATGAGCCTTATTGCGCCGAAGTTGCGCGTTTGCTCGACCTGCCGGTCATTTCTATCGATTATCGCCTATCTCCAGAACATCCCTTCCCAGCCCCTGCCGAAGATTGCGAAGCCGCAACGCGCTGGATTGCGTCCAGCCCAGCAGAATTGGGCCTAAAGGTGACCGGCCTCATCACATCCGGCGATAGCGCGGGTGGCAATCTCACGATTGTGACCAGCATGGCATTGCGCGACAAACCTGCGGCTGTGCCCGTATTGGTGCAGTTTCCCATTTACCCTGTCGTTACGCTTGACCCCGATTGGCCAAGTATGCGCGAATTTGCCAATGGCTATTTGCTGACCGAAGAGGCCATGACCTATTTCGGCGAAGGCCATGCGGCGGTGCCGGGTGACTATCGTTCTGAACCGCTTAACTTCCCGCAAGAAGGCATGCCGCCTAGCCTGGTGACCACGGCCAGCTTAGACCCCTTGCGCGACCAGGGGCTTGCTTATGTCGAAAAGCTGAAACAAGCGGGCGTTAAAGTCCTGCATATCAGCGCCGATGGCAACATCCACGGCCATATCAACATTCGCCAAGCCATTCCGTCGGTTCAGGCCGATGTTGAAGGCTATATCAATGCTTTAAAAATCATGCTCGCTGAAGTATCGCCCGCCCGATGACCGCTCGTTTTGACGACCTTCCTTACCGCCCCTGCGCGGGCATTATGCTTGCCAATATGCACGGCAAGATTTTCGTGGGGCAGCGCATTGACCGGCCCGAAGGTACTGACGCATGGCAGATGCCACAGGGCGGCATTGACGATGGCGAGGACGCGGAAACCGCGGCTTTACGCGAATTGTTCGAAGAAACCGGCGTCCGCGCAGACCTGGTCGACATTCTTGCCCGCAGCAAAGAAGAACATTTCTACGATTTACCCGATGATATGATTGGGCGGATCTGGAAGGGCAAATATCGCGGCCAGCGGCAAATCTGGTTTCTGATGCGGTTCAAGGGCAGTGATGCCGATATCAATATTGATACCGCGCATCAGGAATTCACCAGCTGGCAATGGGTGGATGCACATATGGTGCCGGTACTCATCGTGCCTTTTAAAAAGCGGCTATATGAGAATATTCTCGCTGAATTTGCCGACCTGATTTAGGCGATCAATTCGCCTGAGGCTCCGGCATTGCGCCCAATTTCGTTTTTAAGTCAATGGCACTTGCCTGCGCCTGTTCCTTACGTGACGCTGCATCGATAGCGATAGACAAGCGGGCAACAGAGGCGCAATCTGTGCGACACACCGTCGTCAGCCGGGCCATATTCTTGCGCGCCTGTTCCAGCGCGCCTTTGGCAATAAAGGCATCAGCTTGCTCGGCCAATGCGATCTGGTAATTGGGATCAATCTCCAACGCTTCTGTATAAAAGCTGATGGCCTTACCGTTCAATCCTTGCGTTTTTACGGCGCGCGCCATGGCGACATAAGCGGCGCGGTTGCGCGGGTCGACCGCGAGCGCAGATTCATACCAACCTATTGCGCTATCTACACGGCCCGCGCTGGCTTCTTCATCGCCGGTTTTAACCAAAGCGATCGACCGCGTATCAATGTCCTTGTCCGCCCGGCCGCTAATGCTGGCGCTCGACATGATGGCGAGCGTGAATGACAAAGCAATCGCCGCGGGTGAAAAACGCATACATTTTATCCAAAAATTTTCGGTTCGCTTCGCTATCACAGCTTTTGGAGCCTCGCGAAGAAAAATCCGTCGCTGCCGTCATGTAAAGGCGTCAACAGCACACCGTCTCCATCGGCACGCCCCATGGAAACACCAGCATCCACCGCGCGCCAGCCATTATGCGATTTCAAGAACGCTGCCACTTGCCCCTTGCCCTCATTTTCGATGAGCGAGCATACCGCATAGACTAAATGCCCGCCACGCGCGACCATTTCCGAACCAATGTCCAACAGCTTGGCTTGTTCATCGACCACGCGCTTCAACCGTGCAGCATCCAAGCGCCAGCGCGTTTCGGGGTTCCGCCGCCAAGTGCCACTGCCTGAACAAGGTGCGTCGATTAGAACAAGATCACATTTATCCTTAAGATCAGGCAACATGTCCTTCTCTTTATTAGGATTTAATAAACGCGTTTCAACATTACTTGCCCCTGCCCGCGCGGCGCGTGGCTGTAACTGGTCCAGACGGTTGCGGTTGGTGTCGGTCGCTATCAGGCGACCTGCGTTGCGCATTGCCGCTGCTAAGGCAAGCGTCTTGCCCCCCGCACCAGCGCAAAGGTCAAGCACCATACCCAGCCCCTTGGCCTGACACGCCTCAACGATGAGCTGGCTTCCCAAATCTTGAATTTCAACCTGCCCATTTTCAACAGCCGGATGGCTGTCGATTGCGGTACCACCGGGCAAGCGCAGCGCAAAGTCGAGCGCTGGCAATATTTCCGCTTCTGGCAACAAAGCCGCAACTTCCTCCCGCCCGGCCTTTAACGCGTTGACCCTTAAGTCCATGGGTGCGCGATCGAGCAAGGATGCTTGCTCGGTTTCATCGATGTGGGCGGAGAATAAAGGCTTAATCCATTTGGGCAAAGCACCGCCCGTCGAACGCGCCTCTGCTGGGTCAATGACCGCCGGGCCATAATCGCTGCCGTCGAACAAAGCGGCCAGTTCCGGATCGGCATCCGCCATTGCGGCGAAGGCCGAGCGTGCAGTCGCAGGGCGCTTGCCAAAACGCCGGATGACACCCCACGCCAAATCGCGCACAGCGCGACGGTCCTTGGACCCCGCATAACGCCGCTCGGCAAAAAAGCGTTTGGCAATCTGGTCCGCAGATGCGCCGCCATCGCGGGCCGCAAGGATGATTTGGTCAACTAGCTCAATCGCCGATTGCAGGCGCGCAGCGGGCCTCATGACTTAACGCGTCGGGTAATTAGGTGCTTCGCGTGTAATGGTAACGTCATGAACATGGCTTTCCCGTAATCCGGCATTGGTGATGCGCACAAACTGCGCGCGTTCCTGAAGGTCGGCTATCGTGCGCGAACCTGTATAACCCATCGCAGCCTTTACGCCGCCGACAAGCTGATGAATGACATCACGTGCAGGCCCTTTGAAGGGTACCTGCCCTTCAATGCCTTCAGGGACCAGCTTAAGCTGGTCCTTGATATCTTGTTGGAAATAGCGGTCGGCAGATCCGCGCGCCATCGCCCCGACACTGCCCATGCCACGATAGCTTTTATAGGCGCGGCCTTGATATAGGAAAGTCTCGCCCGGCGCCTCTTCGGTGCCCGCCAATAACGACCCGACCATCACTGAGGATGCACCCGCCGCAAGCGCCTTTGCCACATCACCCGATGTCCGCAAACCGCCATCAGCGATCACCGGAATCCCCGATTTTGCGGCTTCTGCAGCCGATTCCATAATTGCCGTCAATTGCGGCACGCCAACGCCTGCAACCACGCGAGTGGTGCAGATGGACCCGGGGCCAATGCCAACCTTGATGCCATCTGCGCCCGCATCAATCAACGCGCGGGTGGCGGCGGCAGTTGCGACATTGCCAGCCACAATCTGCACCTCTGGCGCCATGCGCTTGATTTCGGCAACAGCAGCAGCAACCATCGCGCTATGGCCATGTGCAGTGTCCACGACAATCAGGTCGCATTCGGCGTCAATTAACGCCTTTGTATAGGCTAAGCCTTTTTCACCGACGGTGGTCGCTGCGGCGACGCGCAACCGTCCGGAGCTATCCTTTGTCGCATTGGGGTACAGAACGGCCTTTTCGATATCCTTAACCGTAATCAGGCCAATGCAATGATAGGCATCATCGACAACCAACAGCTTCTCAATACGCCGCTGATGCAGTAACCGACGCGCTTCTTCTTGCGTGACGGACGCTGACACAGTCGCCAAATTTTCGTGCGTCATCAGTTCGGATACAGGCTGCGAAGGATTTTCGGCAAAGCGCACATCGCGGTTGGTCAATATACCGGCAAGCTTTCCGCTCGCTTCCACCACCGGTATACCGGAAATAGCATTGGCCAGCATCAGCGCCTGCGCTTCGGCCAATGTTGCATCTGGCGCGATGGTGATGGGATTGACGACCATGCCGCTTTCAAAACGCTTTACCTGACGGACCGCAGCGCATTGCTCTTCGATGCTGAGATTGCGGTGTAAGACACCAATACCGCCAAGCTGCGCCATTACGATGGCCATGCGCGCTTCGGTGACGGTGTCCATCGCCGACGACAAAACGGGAATATTCAAAGAAATGCTTTTGGTTAGCCGCGTGCGCGTATCCGCTTGGCTGGGCAAAATGTCGGACGCACCGGGCTGTAACAGCACGTCGTCAAATGTCAGACCGAGGGGAATTTCTTTCATGGTGCCACCGCTTTAAGCTTTGATTCGTGGCGGCCCATGTAAACAGTAACCTTTTTATTCGCCAGCCTTCTTCGATTTATATTTTCGCGTGTCGGCAAAATGACGGCCGAGCGCGATGTGCAGGTCGGCATCTTCGGCTGCACCGCCCAATTCTGTACTGTCGGTCAACTCGTCATTGGGGCCATGATAATCACTGCCCAAAAATTTCTGCATCAGGTTCAGGTCAGCGAATGAACCGCCCACCATCAACGCAGGAACGCCCTTTTGCGCCAGCGCCCACCCGTCCTGCCTTTGTAGGAAGGCATTGGCGTCAGTAGAGCCTTCAATTGCACGCCCCGTCTTCTTTGCGACGGCTTCAACCTCGGTATCCAGCGGCGTTGTTCCACGACCAATAATCGCCACCTTCGACCCGCGCGGTGCAATCGCGATGGTGTCGATGTTTAACGAAAGAATGATCTGGTCCAAAGGCAGCACAGGTTTGTCGGCAAAGGCATAAGCGCCCAGCAAGCCGCTTTCCTCTGCTGTAGTCGCCAGAAAATAGATATCCCGATCATGCTTTTTCTTGGCCAAGGCTTCGGCGACTTCATTCATTACCGCAATGCCGCTGGCGTTATCAACTGCGCCATTACAGATACGGTCGGGTGCGCCTTCAGGCGCACAAATGCCCAGATGGTCCCAGTGCCCCATGAACAATAACGCGCCGCTGTTTTTCTTACGCCCTGCAATCTTGCCAATGACGTTGGAACTGTTGAAACGATACAGATCGGTTTTTACCTCCAGATCCGCGTCAATACCAAGCGCTTCGCCCGCATAATCGGACTGTTTGGCGTTGGCGCGTAACTTGTCCCAATCCTGTCCAGCCGCGGTAACCAACTCGACCACGAACTCGGTACTGATGGCGCCCTCCAATGGCGCGCGCTTTTCTCTGGCTTCCAGCGCGATGGGTCGTGACAAAAGCTGACGACGCAAGGTCGGCCAATTGCCTTGGCTGTCCCCCACAAAAATGACCGCCTCTGCACCCGCCGCAATCAACGCTTCGCGCCGGGCACGCGGCGATTTCATATTGTCCGGTGCATTGTCTGCACCAAATAGGACGATCGCGGCCTTACCCTTAACATCAGCCGCCACCTTACCATTCGCTGTCACGCCTGCTCCAGTGAATATCAATGGCACGTTGCTGCGCACATAGGCGGCTTGTTGACCGATCAGGACAATATCGTCCGAAACGATCCGCAATTTGCGGCCTTTGGCGGTGAACGCATAAATAGAACTGCCTCGCCCGCGTTGAATCAGCGGAACTGGATCAAACCAGCTACCGTCCGCAGCCGCAGGTTTTAGTCCCGCCTTTGCCCATGCTTCGGCAATATATTTTACTGTCTTGGCTTCGCCTTCGGTGCCCGGTTTGCGCCCTTCAAATGCGTCGCTGGCAAGTATTTCAACATGGCCACGCAAGTCCGCCTCGGTAACGCCTTTTGCAGATAATGGCCCGCAAGCCAGCGCGGATACGCTTATAAGAAAGGCATAACGGGCAAGACGCATGTTTATCGCTCCGGATCAGGATATAACGCCGCCCATCGCATGTCGGGAACGTTCTATCGTCAACTTTGCTTTCTCTACATGCATCAAATCAATCATGCGACACTTAAATCGCAGCGCACCACCTCGGTTCGCCGCAATTAACTCTTCCACTTTATAACCACCGCTGCATCCCAGCCAAAGACCATATTAGCGATCATGATCTAATTGGGATGGATGAAGGTTAAGGACCATATCCTGACCTCAAGCATACGGTAATATTTGCGGTCAGCAACTTAACAATATAGGGTAAAAATATGGCTGAGTGGCTCGACACATTATCAACGCATTGGTTCTGGCTTGCGCTTGGAACCTCCCTAATATTGGCCGAATTGGTGGCGCGGGGCCGATACCTGATGTGGGTTGGCTTGGCCGCATTAATTATAGGCACAGCGGACTATTTCCTGCCCATCACCCTTGCCTATCAAGTCGCAATGTTCGTCATTTTGTCCGTCTTGACCGTCTTTGCAGGTAAAAAGTTTCACCAGTAAAGACACCATGAAACCAAAGATGCCTCGCAATCTTACTTTACATCCGATCTAGACTAGCGATGTCAGGCGCCACAAAGACCCGACGGGCCTGCGCCGAAAATAGAAGCTCTTTGGAATAAAAGCGAAGCGGATAATCTCGGCGTCCTCGTGCTGATAGCAGCAGGCTATTGACCAGCTGATAGAGAGCTAGTTGGCTCCCAACCTCCGCGAGATGCGTCTTCACTGCGGCGATATACACTTGGGTGATCGTCTCGTGATAGCCCTGGCTATCATCATTCACGCCACCGCACGCAATATTGTACGTCGAAATAATCCCGGGCAATGCGCGCTCTATATTGATGTCGAGATGATCACGGACAAGCCAGCTGCACGCTGCCAAATGCGCCTCATGCGTCCATGCGGAACGTGGCAATGTGGCGGTCAACAAGCCCTCACCAATAGCGACTATCGACGCATCATCGTCGAACAAGCGGACATTCAAACTGGACATTCTCCGGACTTCCAATCGGTCCGGCATATCCGGACGGGTTAAGGAACTTTAGGTGCCGACTGCCTTACACCTTCATCAACATGATCGGCAAATTGCGCGAAATTATCAATGAATTGTTGTGCCAACTTTCGCGCCGTCACATCATATTCCGCGCTGTCGGACCATGCTGCCCGTGGGTTAAGGATGCCGCTGTCGACGCCCGGCACTGCCACCGGAAATTCAAAGCCAAAGTTTGGATCCTGGCGGAATTCGGCATTGTTCAGGGTGCCATCCAGCGCCGCGTTCAATAACGCACGCGTGGCCTTTATCGGCATACGGCTGATGCCAGGCATCGTTGCCTTTCCACCGGTCCAGCCGGTGTTGACCAGCCAGCATTGGACATTGCCCTTAGCAATACGTTCTTTCAACAAATTGCCATAGACGCTTGGGTGACGCGGCATGAATGGCGCGCCAAAACAGGTGGAAAAAGTCGCCTCCGGCTCGGTCACGCCAATTTCCGTCCCGGCAACACGCGCCGTATAGCCCGAAAGGAAGTGATACATCGCTTGATCAGGTGTTAACCGCGCGATAGGCGGTAAAACGCCATAGGCATCAGCAGTCAGGAAAATGATCGTATTGGGCACCGGCCCCATATTTTTTTCCGAAGTGTTCGGAATGAATTCTATGGGGTAAGACCCGCGGCTGTTTTCGGCGAGGCTGTTGTCGTCAAAGTCCAATTCCCGTGTATTCGGGTCAATGACAACATTTTCCAGCACGGTGCCAAAGCGCTTGGTTGTGGCGAAGATTTCAGGCTCCGCCTCAGGCGACAGCCGGATCATCTTAGCATAGCAACCACCTTCAAAGTTGAAAACGGCGGTATCGGACCAGCCATGTTCGTCATCGCCAATCAATGTGCGGCTGGCGTCGGCGGACAATGTGGTCTTGCCGGTGCCTGACAGGCCAAAAAACACGGCGGTATGTCCGTCCGCACCAATATTGGCGGAGCAATGCATCGGCATAACGCCCTTTACCGGCAATAAATAATTGAGGATGCCAAAAACCGACTTCTTCATTTCGCCAGCATAAGCGGTGCCGCCAATCAGGATCAGCTTTTCCGTGAAGTTGACCGCAATAACCGTCTCGCTGCGGCAACCATGGCGTGCCGGATCAGCGCGGAAGCTTGGCAAATCGATGATGGTATATTCGGGTACGAAGTTGGCCAATTCGTTTTGAGTGGGGCGCACTAGCAACGTGCGAATGAATAGGTTGTGCCACGCAAATTCATTGATGACGCGGACATTCACGCGATGCTCAGGCTGCGACCCGCCAAACAGATCAGCAACGTATAATTTGTCTTTACCGCCAAGCGCCGCAATAAAATCTTCCTTTAATGCTGCGAAATGCGCGGGATCCATGGCAACATTGGTCTTGCCCCACCAAATGCTATTTTCGGTTTCGGCATCGCGGACAATATATTTATCCTTCGCAGAGCGGCCAGTATGCGCGCCGGTTTTAACAACAAGCGGGCCATCCTTTGCCAATATGCCTTCTGAATTGGCCAAAGCGGCTTCCACCAATGGGGCCGTGCCGAGGTTGCAAAACAGTGTCGCTTCTGTGTCGAAACCCTGTTGCGCAAGTGAGATATTCAGTGGTGTCGACATTACAAACTCCGGCATAAGTTGCGAATCTAGTGCATACGTATGCACTTTGAAGACGCCGCGGGTATACGATGCATCGTAGAACGTCAAATAGGGCACATATCTTTTTGCAAGACACAGGTTATCCACGACAGACTTTGCATAGAATGCGCAATTGATTGAACCCCCGAGTTTGCCACCCTATAGTTAGGGCATGAGCGCCAATATCGCCTTGGTTGATGACGACCGGAACATCCTGACCTCTGTATCTATTGCGATGCAGGCAGAAGGATATGTTACGCGCATTTATTCGGACGGCGAAACGGCATTAAAGGCTTTGTTCGAAAATCCCGCAGATCTTGGCATTTTCGATATTAAAATGCCGCGTATGGACGGGCTGGAATTGCTACGGCGGTTGCGCGAAAAAAGCGATATGCCCGTAATCTTCCTCACATCAAAGGATGAGGAGCTGGACGAGGCGCTTGGTCTCGCAATGGGTGCTGATGACTATATAACTAAGCCATTTTCGCAACGGCTTTTGATTGCCCGCGTGAAGGCAATTTTACGACGCGCAACCTATGACAAAGCCCCGGGTAATGGTGATGCAGAGCCCGAACCAGAACCGATGGTCCGCGGTAAGCTGGAAATGGACCCGGCACGCCACCACGTCAGATGGGATGGGAAGTCGCTTACGCTGACGGTGACAGAGTTTATGATTCTTGAGGCGCTGGCCAACCGACCGGGCGTCGTGCGCACCCGGGACCAGTTGATGGACGCGGCGTATCAGGACGACGTCTATGTGGATGACCGCACTATTGACAGCCATATCAAAAGGCTCCGGCGCAAGTTCCGTGAAATTGACCCTGAATTCACCGCTATTGATACGCTTTATGGGGCCGGATATCGCTTCGCAGACAGCTGAACCCGCTGATCTGCAGCTGGGATGGAGCCGGGGGTTATCGCTGACCGCCCGTATACTTGCCGTCAACCTCTTCGTGCTTGCTCTGTTAGGCGCCGGTCTATTCTTCCTCGACAGCTATCGCGTCCGCTTAATCGCAGAGCGCGAAAACGCAGCTCGCGTTCAGGCCAGTTTCCTTGTGTCCAGCCTGCCACTTATCGCTACGGAAAAGCGGGATGATTATATCGCCAAATTTGGGCAATTGAACCTGTCGCGCATTCGAGTTTATGACCAAGATGGCACGAAAATATTGGACAGCTTTGCGGGCCGTGAACCCACTTATGTCTTTCGCGACCCCGACAGCGAGCCCTGGACCAAAATTGCGGCACGCTGGATCGATGTATTATTCGATTTTCTAGTCGGCGCGGCCAAGCTGGAACGCTATGCTGAACCTGTAGAAGACATCCCTTCGGCATGGCCAGAAATTCGCGCGGCAACGCCTTCCAATGCCGCGTCAAAGGTACGCTTTGCGCCCGACCTCACGCATATGATTAGCGCTGCTTCAACGGCGCGCGACCGAGGCTTAACTGTTCTGACAACCGCCAATGAACGCGACATCCGCTTGTATGTCCGCGCAGAGCGCTTCAAGATCGGTATGTTTTTCCTTTTTGCGCTTGGTATCGGCGTTCTGCTCTCTGTTTTCCTCGCCCGCACCATCGTTCGTCCATTGCGCCATCTGGCCCGCGCCGCCGTTAAGGTTCGGCTTGGCCGCGCCCAAGAGGTTACCGTTCCCCGCCTGCCCTCGCGCCGCGACGAAATTGGCATGCTGGCACGTGCGTTATCGGATATGAGCATAGCGCTACGCCAAAGGATCGACGCGACCGAAGCCTTTGCCGCCGATGTCGCGCATGAAATTAAAAATCCGCTGGCTTCTTTAAGGTCGGCGCTTGATGGCGCAGAACGCATCGAAGATCCCCAATTGCGGAAACAATTAATGGACGTCGCAAAAGCCGACGTCCAGCGCATGGACCGCCTTATCAGCGATATTTCCGACGCCAGCCGTGTGGATTCGCAACTGGCCAAGGCAAAATTTGAACCTATCGACCTTGGCGATATGATCGAACAATTGCTTCAGGCACGCGAAGACCGGGGCAGCGACAAAGACGTCAACATAGCCTTTGCGCGGCCACGTCGGACAATTGCAACGGTCATGGGTGAAGATGTCCGTCTTGAACGGATGTTGACCAACTTGATCGACAATGCGGTGTCCTTTTCACCGCCGGGAGCGGTGGTCGAAATATCCGCGACACTGGCCGATGATGACGTCATCATCCGGATTAGCGATGAAGGCCCAGGCGTGCCACCACAAGACCGGGAAGCCATTTTTAGGCGATTCCACAGTGAACGACCAGCGACCGAAAATTTCGGCAAGCATAGCGGGCTTGGCCTCGCGATTGCGCGAACAATTATCGAGGGGCATCATGGGCGCATTGGCGTGCGCGACCGAGTCGACGGCAAAGGTGGGGCATGTTTCGAAATTGCCCTGCCCTGCGCAGCTGCGGCAACACGTTAATGTCGGCTATGGTCCATGGCAGTGCAGTCGCCATACACGGCAACGGGGTATTACTGATTGGCCCCTCCGGTAGCGGGAAATCAGACCTCTCGCTTCGCCTGATTGACCGGGGTGCAAAGCTCATCTGCGACGATGTAGTACACATCGAAAGCAGCGATAGCCTGCCCCAAATGACCTGTGCGCCCAATATAGCCGGAAAAATTGAAGTGCGCGGCATCGGTATATGCCCCATCGATTTCGTCCATTCCGCGCCACTGCGCCTTGTCGTGCAATTGGTGCAGGACGTTGACCGAATGCCGCCTGAGCATCACATCATAAGTATGGCGGGTTTTTCGGTACCCCTGTTCAAGCTGGCCCCATTTCAGGCGAGCAGTGCATTAAAGGTCGAATGGGCGCTTCGGTCGGTCATTGACGCTAAATGGCACCCGGTGGCAGATGCAGCAGCTACGTCCAATGAAAGCGTAATGATGTGACACAGAATACAGCGTCCGAGCCCCAGAAAATCCTGTTGATTACCGGTGTGTCCGGGGCCGGTAAGACAACCGCGCTAAAAACGCTGGAAGATTTAGGCTGGGAAACGGTCGACAATTTTCCGATCAAGCTGGCAAGCCAATTGCTTAAAATCCCTGCATCGGGCGGCGAGAATGGACCAAATATCCCGCTGGCGCTAGGCTTTGATAGCCGGACGCGTGGCTTTGACGCCGAGGCGTTGATTGGGCAAATCAGAAAATTGCAGTCCCAACCTAATCTCCAAATAATGACACTGTTTTTGGATTGCGCGGGCGTCGAGATCGAACGGCGTTATGCAGAAACCCGCCGCCGACATCCCATGGCTCAAGACCGGCCCGCTATGGACGGCATCTCCAATGATCGGTCCGTGATGGAGCCATTTCGCCGATGGGCGGAGGCCGTGATTGATACCAGCAAGCTGTCGGCACATGATTTGCAAGTTGTTATCCGCGAAAGGTTCAGCAGCGATACGTCACCGCATTCTAACATAACAGTATCAAGCTTTGGCTTTTCGCGCGGAGTCCCGCACAATGCGGACTTGGTATTCGACTTGCGTTTTTTACGGAACCCGCATTGGGACAGCAATTTGCGGCCCATGACAGGTTTGGATGCGGCGGTTGCCGATTATGTTGCCACCGACCCTAAATATGATGAAGCCTTGCAGAAAATCCGCGACCTGCTGCGTTTCTTGCTGCCGCTCTACGACGTGCAGGGGAAAGCCTATATCAACATCGCCTTTGGCTGCACCGGTGGGCGCCACAGGTCCGTGCATGTTGCGGAGACTTTTGGCAATTGGTTGCGTGAAGACGGCTTTACCTTATCGGTCGCACATCGCGATCTGGCATCAAGACCAATTGACGCGCTGGAAGAGCCTGCTAACGGCGCAGACAGAGTAACGTCGCGACAAGGCAGCAACATCACATGATCGGTTTGATTTTAGTCACGC
>Ga0078894_10000512_pt1 | contig 27032 bp, 18 predicted proteins | sample LauGreSu1BDMLBSD_2_FD_67506 | JGI IMG/M metagenome (GOLD analysis project Ga0078894, IMG submission 67506) | Freshwater lake microbial communities from Lake Michigan, USA - Su13.BD.MLB.SD (version 4) (version 4) | ecosystem: Environmental > Aquatic > Freshwater > Lake | place: Lake Michigan... | reverse complement strand
CTCGTGTCCTGCCCATGAGGGGTATGTCCACAACTGTGCAGTACAGGGTGTTCTCAGGCTCCATCTGTGCCTCCTGCTAAAGATATAATCTATTTAGAGGCGGGTGTACAACGAGAAGCGCAGAGAAAAGAAAGCGGGCCACTCCGCGAAGAGTGGCCCGCCATCATCTAGCCGCCTAGGTCTTGCAACCTAGACGGATTTCAACTAGATGATGTTCATGTCGATGCAGGTGACAGTTCCGTAGAAGTCGGCGCGAACCATCTTCTTGCCGTAGCGAGTCATCACGCCCTTCCTCGGGGTGAAGTCCTCTGGCGCGAAGATGGTCGGCGTGACGATGAGCGGCACGTACGGAGCGTAGACGTAGCCGGTCTCGAGGTAGCTGCCGCCCTTGAAGCCGACGAGGATCTTGTTCCTGGGGAAGTAGGGATCCTTGTAGACCGTGAAGCGGTTGCTGAGCGTGCCGATCTTCTCCGCGCCGATGGACATCGAAGCGCCGACCTGGCCGGAGCCGTCGATGCTGTATGCCGGCTTGTAGTAGACCGAGGCCTCGAGGACGGTGGCCACATCGGGTCCGACGACGATGAAGTTCGCCGAGCCGCGGAGGGTCTTCCTGTGGATCTCGTTGCCCACGTCGATGATCGTCTCGATGAGCGTCTCGTACCACTCGCGGACCGTGCCGGTGAAGGCGGGGCCGGGGGTGAGAGACGTGTTGCGAGTGACCTCGGTGCCCGTCGTCTTGTTGACGAACTTGCCAGGAGCGCGCGACCAGAAGAAGTTCGCGCCCTTGGCCTGGGTGAGGAGGTCGTTGAGGATCTCACGGTCGATCTCGAGCGCGATCTGCTCGGAGAGGATCTGAGTGAGCTCCACCTCAGCGTCGAGGCTGTGGTAGGCGTTCAGGTCCTGAGCGAGCTCCGGCGACCAGCGAGCGCGCAGCTTGCGGGTCGTGGCGGTGACCGCGATCGACTCGATCTTGATGTCGATCTCGGGGATGGCCGGCGAGGGGTTGGAGGTGCTGAAGTCCGACTCGAACACCGGCACGGTCAGGGCTGAGCCGTCAGTCGCGTTAGCGCTGAAGGTGTCGGCCTTGGCGAAGGACGCGGTGAGGAGCGTGGCAGTGTCGCCAGCGCCAGCTGCGGGAGTGTAGGCGCCCGAGACGACCGTGAGGATCGCGGCGTTTGTGGTGCCGAGGGTCACGAGGGGGTCAGGGGTGAACACGCCGCCGGCGAAGGTGCCGAGCTGGGTGAGACGACGGACGTTCAGGATGTTGCTGCCACCCTGGATCGTCTGCGGGATCACGCCGAGGCCGCGGTCCGCCTGGGTGGAGTTCGAGAAGAGCGCGAGCGACTTCACGTTGGTCGTGTCGAGGCCGGTGAGCTTGTTAGCGCCTGCATCGAGGATGAGGAACTGGAAGCGGCCGGTGCCGTCGAGAGCGCCGTTCGCGAGAGCGTCCTCCTCAATGAGGGAGCCGACCTGCGGGTCGAACTGCAGGAACTTCCCGTCAGAGCCGGTCGCGTGAGCGAGGAGGCCGTTGGTGAGGGAGGAGTTCGCGCCGAACGCGCCGCGGAAGAGGACCGTGAGGCCGCTGCCGCTGGACGTGGTGTGCACCTTGGAGAACGCGGTGCCCACGAGGTCGTACTGACCGCCGGTGGCGAGAGAGCCGCTCTGGACGCCCTTGCCGGTGGGGCTGTTGTAGATCGACTGGCCAGCGGCGTAGGTCGCCGCGTTGGTCCCGCCGTCACCGCCCACGTTGTTGCCGTAGGTGTAGTCCAGGTAGAAGAGCAGCCCCGAGGGGAGGCTCATCGGCTGGATCGACACGAGCTCGTTGGCCACGAGGCCGCCGAACACGCGACGAACGATGGGGAAGGCGATGTTGGTGAAGCCGCGGAGGTCGCCGGAGTCGGAGGTGCTGCCACCGCCGGCGCCGATGCTGTTGACCTCGCGGAGGAGCTGCGCCGCCTGGTTCTCGAGGAGGGACGCCATGTTCTCACGGCGCTGGCCCTCGAGGCCGCGGAGGAGACCGGTGCGGTTCCACTTCTCGACGAGACGCTTGTTGACTGTGCCAAGGTGGCGCTGCTTGATGCCCTCTGAGAGCTGCTCAAGCGAGAATGATCTGCTCATGTGCTTATCTCCTGATGATAGTGGGGTGTTAGGCCTTGTTGATGCCTGCGAGGACTGACCAGCGCTGCACCTCGACCGCCTCTGTCAGGCGGACGCCTGAGGTGGAGAGCGGGCGGGATGTGGGGCTGACAGCCCTATTGACTGACTCATTGACCACAGAAGCGCCTGTCCTGCCGCGGTTGCGACCGATGGACTCAGACAGACCCTTGTACAGCAGCTTCACCTCACGGAGGCTCCGGGCGCGATCGAGCGACTCGATGATCGTCCGGCGCTGCGCGTCGGAGAGATCGCGATCCTGAAGGAGCCTATTGACGTACAGAAGCTTGGCATTGAACAGATTCATCTCGGTAAGCTGCGCGCGAAGCGTGTCAACCGCCTCGGCGTGCCTGCTGAGACTCTCCTTAAGGTCACGATTCTGCTTCATGACCTTTTCGACCGCCAACTTGCCGTTTCCGTTTCCGTTTCCGTTTCCGTTGGCAGAACCCTTCTTGTGCTTGGCGCCCTCCTCAGTCTCCTCGAGGTGCATGCCCTCCTCCTCGGGGGCCTCCTCTGAGAGGAACTTAGAGGCGCTCGCCGCGCCCGACCTCTTGGCAGGGGTCATGCCCGTGCCGAGGTTCTTCTCGCTGATGAACTTGGAGCCGCTGGCGACGCCTGCCTTCTTGGCCGGGGTCATGCCAGTGCCGAGGTTCTTCCCCTCGCGGAGCTTGCTGAGCTCGCGGAGGAGGATCGACTCGTTGACACGGTAGACGGTCTCCTCCTTCTTGCCTCCCATCTCTGGAGCGGGCTCAGCGCCCGGAGGAAGCTCGCCGCCCATCTCCTCGCCGCCCATGGAAGGAGGCTCAGGCATATCAGGCATGCCCTCGGGCTCAGCAGGAGCGGCGCCAGCGCCGGACTCCATAGCGGCCTTGATCTCGTCGACCTCGCCCTTCATGTCCTGGACGAGCTGGATGAGGGTGTTGAGCTGGTCGGCGACGCCGCCCTCCTCCATCTCCTCAGTCTCAGGCATGCCGCCCTCGGGACCCTCTGCGTCAACGGGCGTGTCGTCGTCGGACTCACCCTCGTCCTCCTCGGCCTCGAAGAGAGCCGCGAGAGACTCGTAGAGGTCGGCCATCTCGTCGTCAGCGCCCATCTCGTCCATGGCGTAATCGTCCTCCATGGAGTGCTTGGCGTGCTTGCCGCGCCCCTCAGACGCCATGGCGGCATCAAACTCGTCCATCGTCTGAGGGTCATCGAGCTCCATCATGTGCTCGCCCTCGTCTCCGACCCCGCCTGACATCAGCTCCGCGAGATCGACCTCGTACACCTTTTCTTTCTGCATAGCAGCGTTCTCCTTTACGATGTGAGTAGATCTCACGTCAGACGAGATCTTCCGAGAATCGGAGATCCCAGATGTTTGAGGTCCGACCCGCATCTTCTCGACGACCGAGATCAGAGCGAGGCTCTCCTCAGGGGTGAGACTCTCAACTATGCCGTCCATGGACCGCAGCAGCTGATTCCTCTCCATAAGCGTGTCAGCGTCGCTGATGGGCGTGTCACCATCAACATCGAGGTCGAGATCTTCGACCTCCTCAACCACGTCCTTCTTGGCACCCTCGAGAAGCTGCTCCTCGATGAACTGCCTGATCTTGGGCGTAACAGAGTCGATGATGGCATTCTTAGCATTCTGCTCAGCAACTTCTCTGAGTTGCCTCGCATCTGCCAGCGCCTCTTGGAACAAACTGCTGCTCATCGATCAGTGCCTCGTCCCGTAAATATCGCCACGATGACGATTTTCATGAGGTGCTACGCTCTCTCACCGACGATGACAGGATTGTCAGCATCAGTGGGCTCATAGTTTCGCCGCTGGAGCTCCCTGAAGCGCCTCAGCGCCTTTATCAGACCGCGTTGATCGCGATCCGGGAGGACGTCGCCCGCGCCCGGGTTGAACGTGAGGAGGTCGTCTCCAGCAGCAAAGCTGGCGTGCCTCGTCCCGTAGGGTGTCCCAGTCGCGTGCTTGACGCCGGGTCCTGTTGTGAGGCGTGGTATCTGGACAGGAGCGTTAGGATCCTGGTGCATCGCCGTCATGCGATTGAAGCCGGGCAGCGGCACTATGCTGCTCGGCATGAATCCCATCGCTCTCTCCGCAAGAGCGTTGAAGGTGCCGGTCTGACCAAGGAAGTTGCCGACATCGACGCGGGTCTGTCCCATGTCGCTTCTGGGTGAGCCGCTCGGCGACACCTTGCTGCGAAAGCGAGAGATCAGGCGGACAGATCCCGCCTCAAGATCCTCGGGATCGTCCTCGACCTCAGTGTGAGGCTTAGGTGGCGCCTTGTAGGGATAGGTGCCACCCGCCTTCCACTGTCTTCCCGACCCCTTGGGGTTTTTTGATCCGTAGGACGTACCGTGGCGGTCGTCCATAAATCCAGGGAAGAACTCCCTGAGCAGCATCACGCACCGCCCGGATCAGGCAGCCCTCCAGAGCCGCTGTAAGACCTGCCTCGAATGTAGGAGCCGATTGTCTGGCCCGCGATGTTCGGTGAGGTCGCAGCGGGCTTGGCAGTTCCACCAAGGCCCACACCGAACTCAACGCCTGCCGTTGGAAGAGTGCCTGCGTACTCTGGCTGAGCGGAGGGAGAAACGTTGCCCGGCGTCGTGGAGGACAGGTTGGGGATGTACCCAGAGGCAGGAAGTCCACCTCCGCCCGTCGTGACCGTCTCCTGGTCGGGAGATCCCGCGTAGTTCAGGTCGAAGGTCCCAAAGGTGTGGCCGCCGTCATTGACCACGCCCCCTGAGACGCCGATGTTGGGAAGGCTGTCGCCAGGACCGCCATTCCCATTCAGCACTGCGATTCCCGCGTTGTTGACCGCGGTGGTCGTGTACTCTGTGTAGAGCGGCGAGAAAGGAAACGCCGCGCGGAGATTCGCGTCCGTTCGATGACCCATTCCTCCGACTCCCGGCGGACCAAAGGCCTCAACGGTGGCTTGGCGGTGTGTGGGCATTTCCTCTCTCCTTCCCTTTACCTATGCTCAGAGGACCTTTGCGAGCCGCTTCTCAAGCTCAATGCGGCTCTCGACGACAATCTCGAGCTGCGAGCGAAGCTTGCGCTCGATCTCGCGCATCTCCTTCAGCTGCTTCGCCTGCTTGATCACGGACCCGGCGAGCTCATCGGCCTCGGTCTCAGTCTCAGCGAGGTGCATGGCCTTGCGGGCCTTGTCTGTGGTCCGCTGGATCTCGGGAAGGACAGTTGACTTCTTGCCGCCCTTGACAGTGGGCTCCTTGGGCTGGTGGCTCTTCTTGGCCTGGGCCTCGGCAATAATCTTCTGCCGCTCTTCCTGGATGATGCGGCTGATAATCTGGGGTGTGAGCTCGACTGTGCGGGACATTGGCGTAGCCTCCGCACGTAAATATCGCTAGCTCCGCAATTACTTCTTGACCTCGTCAGCGAACGCGAGTGCAGCCCAGTTCGCCGCGGCGGCGCCAAAGAGATCGGTCGGATCCGACTTGGAGGCAAAATGCGCGGCAGCGTCTCCACCCGCTAGGACAGGTCCACCCCTCTCGGCGCTGATCTGCTCCTGAAGCGTTGTGGCAGCAGTGTCAGCAAAGATGCTCTGGAGGGTGGGGTCAGCTGTGAGGGTCTGCACCATACGGGCAGGTGCGGGAGCAGGCGCAGGCTGTGACCTCGTGGGAAGGGCTGGCCTGTCGAGCACTGTGCCGCCGATCATCTTGCGCTGGGGCGCAGGAGACGCTGCGGGCATGCGATTCTGCCGCGACTCGCGGACGGGTGCCGCCATTGCGGTACCACGTTCACTCCTCACTCCCTCAGTGATGACCTCAAGAATGCACTCCTTGATCAGGTCCTTGAGGTCGTTCCTCGTCATCTCTTCTCCCAGGTCAGGATTTCATTGAAGATCCTACCGACCCGGTCTGACCTGTTAAAGTGCTTCCTCAGGTCGTTCTCGTGAATCTTCCCCTCGCGAATCATGAAAGCGCCGGGAGTCGAGGGCTCGCTGACCATGTCAAAGCAGATCAGCTGAAAGTCGTCCTGGACGACATCGTGCTGTCCCTGCTTCCTCGTCGATCCGACGCCGCGCGAGGATATGCCGAGAGTGACTCCTGACTCCACGAGGCTCTGGAGGATCTTTCCCGACGGCGTGTTGAGCAGCTCAACTGTGCCGTACACGACCCCGTTCTCCATTCTCGCTGAGCGCACAATGTGCGAGGCGTTCTTGAGCTCAACCACAGAGGCGGCAGGGTGGTCGCACTCTCCCAGTGCCCTGTTCTCTCTGATGAACTTCTGGTAGTTCTGGATCTCCCGCTCGAGGATGTCCCTTGGGTAGATGCGGCCGTTCTGGTTGAGCGTGTCAGCCTTCTGGATGATGCCGCTCATAATGATCTTCCCGCCGTTGTTGGAGCGGGACTGCTCGACCATGATGGGCGAGTACTCGAACGGCTGCCACTCTGTGAGGAGCCTCTTTTCCATCATGCCTCTCCTTCGCGTATCTCTTGGCTGAGCTTGGAGGCTGTCAGAAACCTGACAACTGCGTCGTCGTCTATGACGTCAAAGCTCAGCTCCTCAAGCCTTCGCTTGACCTCGCCTGCGCGCTCCATGATGTACTCATTCCTCTCTCTCGAGAGGTAGTCACCGAGGTCCTGGACTGCCTTGTCCTTGACACTCCTCATTGACTCACGCAGCTTTGTCTGATCAGTCCCAGGCGGGGAGAAGATGTAGTCTCTGACTATTGAGCGCTGCTCCTCAGTCATGGAAGACGAGAACTTCCTGTTCAGCTTCTCTGTCATGATATTGACAACGAGGCTGTTCACCTCGGGATTGCTGCTCTGCGCAGCAACGGGCTCCTGGCGCCTGGGTGCGATCATGCTCTCGACGAGGCGCGTCTCATATGAGATCACTCTCTCAAGGGGAGAGTTGACAGTTCTCCAGTCGTTGAGCAGCGTCTGAATAGTGGCGTAGTCCCTGTACCTGTCGAAGTGCGTGTCGTAGAAGTCTGCGCCAAGCTTTCGATTGATCTCAGAGATGAGGCGTCCCTTCTCGAGCTCAAGCTGATCGCGATTAGCTCGCCTGGCGGCGTCCTTCGCCTCGGTTATGATCACTGCTGCGACAGGAGACCCGCTGACATTGCTGTTGGCGAGAGCGTTGAACAGCCTGAACTCCCTGTAGAGCTCAGTGCCCGGCCTGAAATGTCGGGAGATTATGTCTAGGCAAAGCTGCGCCTTCTTCTTGTCTCCCTCGATGAGACAGGAAGAGACGCGCCTCAAAAGCAGCTCGTAGACGACGCCCGTGTTTCTCTTTTTGTTGTGGTGTCGTGAGGACATAGCTACTCGTTGCCCTTTTTGTTACCTAGGCCAGCTTTAAGTGAGTGTATGGTCGCCTGGAGATCATCACTCATTGAGGTGGTGTACCTGTTGACAACCTCGTTGATGTCAGACTCCTTCAGGTCGTCTGTGAGGTCCTTAAGGCTGGGCGAGTGGTCCTTCTTCTCGCCGAAGGGGTGCGTGATTGCGTCCCTAGTGTCGCCCTTGTCGTGGCTAACGAGAGACTTGTGGTCAACAGAGGAGCGCAGGTTGCCGCCCGGCTTCCTGCGGCCTGCGTTGTACTTCAGCCAGAAGGAGTGCTCCTCGGCGCTCTCTCCCTTCTTCCTCGTACGCGCCTTCCTCGCCTCGCTGAGTACGACTGGCAGGTCGGATAGGTTGCGTGTGCTTCTGTCGATGAAGCTCTGCGCCCTGATTGGCGAGTCCTCATCGTCGAGCTTGAAGATCTCCATCTCGTCAAGAGCCGGTCCGCCACCACCGCCTGCTGGTGCTCCTCCGCCTCCTCCTGCCGGCTCACCCCCGCCTGGCGGCGGCGGTGGGGGCGGCGGTCCCTCTCCTCCTCCTGCCTCGGGAGGCGGCATGGGAGGCATCTCAGGAGGACCTCCGCCGATCTCACCGCCTGTGGGAGGAGGCTCAGGAGCCATTCCTCCCTGCTCCTCCTGTGCCTGAACCTTCTCAAGCTCAAGCTCCCGTATCTTGTCTTTGATCCTGCCTTCCTCGATCTCCTCGATCTCCTCGTCTGTCAGGCCAAGCAGGTTCTTGCGCAGCCACCGCTTGTCGAAGTAGCCCTCAGGCGCCTTAGAGACAATGTCGAATCGCGTTCCGTAGAGGTCAAGCTTCTGCTGCTGCGCAATCGTGGAGGGATTTGGAAGCTGCAGTGTGAAGTCAAGGAGGTCATCTCCATCGTACCCGTTGGAGTACAGGTGGATGATGGCGAGCTTGTTCAGCTCTGCGATGACAGATCGCTGTATGCGGGCGATTGTCCGGGAGAAGCGGATGTCCTCCTGCGACAGTGTCGCCTTGCTACCAATCGACTCATCGTATCCGAGGTACGCCTTGGGAATCTTCAGGGCGGCAAAGAGCTTCTTCTGGATGTAAGTGACATCCTCAATTGCTGCCGCGTTGGTGCCGCCCGAGAGTGTGTCGATCTTCGTGCCAGACTCTCCGCCTCTGACCGGGATGAAGTAGTCCTCATCGACGGAGTTCCGTAGGAAAATCAAGGATTTAACTGGGCTTTCTTCACCTATGCCGTTAACAGCGAAGTTGTGCCGATCGTCCTCGCCTCGACTCCCCACGACTGTCATGCAGTAGACGTCGTCTGCCACGCCCTCGATTACCTCGACGCGAACGACCTGATGGTTGACAGGGGCAGGATTGCTGATCGCAAACCGCCTCAGGTCGCCGAACTTCTCGCTGGGAGTGCAGCCCATCCTGTGGAGCTTGCCGGAGACTGCGTTCACATGAAACTTCAGCGGGTTGCGCTTGTTTCCTGCGTTCGCCAGCCGCAGGGAGTCGATCATCTCAGAGCTGCTCCTGAGCGCCTCTGTGATCTCCTCTCTCCCAGCCCTGTTGTCCTTCTTGATCATGTCAAAGACGAAGGCCACGACCTCGTTGGGGACGATCCACTGCATCTCCTCTGATCTTGCGTCCCTGATCTCGCTCCAGCTCTGAAGCTGGGCGTCCCTGCGGGCGTCGTTGTGGGAGGCATGAAGATCAGATCCGTTGTACTTCTCTCCCATCCGTCTAGCCTTGTCAAGGGTGCGGTTCAGCTCAGACGTCCGCGCGCGCTTCTCGGGCGACTTGTTGAACTGGATTCGCTTGACGCGCCTCTCTGCTAGGAGCTCAGGGCGATTGAGGGTCTTCTCGCAGTGCTGGGCGTGCATCGCCCGGTGCTCCCAGAAGTTCATCACCTCCAGGTTGTCGGGTGTGTTGTTTCTCTTGTTGGCAGCGCCCATCTCCGGGTGCTTGTGGTGCACAACTCGAAAGTCTGTGCTGTTCCACGCATCCGCGTGGGCGTCTCTAGCGACGATGACGTGGGTAGAGTTACGATTTCCTTCTGGCTCGACGATTCGCTCGTATCCGCGATTGTTCAGGTCTCGGTACGCAGACATCAGGCTCTCACCCACAACAAGCTCGTCCGCCCGTCGCGACGTCCCGTCCCTCATCACGAAGGGGTGCTCAGGCGCGGTGGTGATGTGGGAGCCGTTGTCAAGCCACACCCTCACTAGGCGATTTGCGGTGTAGTTCTTGCCGCACCAGACGACCTTGCCCGGCACCACTCGCTTGGTCCCATCCTGGACGGAGTACACCCAGGGGGTCCAGCTAGGCTCTGCCTCCATTCGCCTGGAAATATCTTCAATTGTTAGCGTTGTTCCGTCAAGAAGAGGAACTGGAGTATCATGCTTTATTGGCATCGGATTATATCGCATGTCAACGCGACCACTGTTCTTGTCGACGATCTGCGACTTCTTGAGCGACGCCTGAGCCTGCTCCATGTACGCGGGCACGTCCTCGGGAGGCACGTTGCCGACGTCAATGTAGAAGACTCGGCGATCAGGTGATCTCACAACCCTGTAGACAAGCATCGCGTCCTCAGCGAGGACCAGCTGACGCCACACTCTTCTCGCGCCCTCTAGGACAGAAGATCCGTAGGGAAGGAAGGCGTCGTTGCCGAGGAGCCTAAAGTGTGTGACCTGCCAGTTCTCTAGAGGCGTGTTTCCCTGCGTCACCCAGCGGTATCTGACCGCCATCGGATCCTTGGGATCGAAGTTCTCCTCGCGCTCTAGCTCATTGACTGGAATGGGAATGACGTTCAGCACTCCGTGTCCCGGATGCACGTCATTGAAGAGGCAGAAGTCTCCATACTTGCAGAGGTTCCTGACCCAGGGGGTCAGATTGAAGTTCACGTTGAGTGTGTCGAAGAAGAGCTCGCTGAGCAGACGCTCGATGTCCTTGTTCTCTGAGTACACAGAGAGGATCTGACCGTCTGCTCCGGGTGACGCGACCTCCTCAGAGTAGATGTCGAGCGCGCTGTTGATCTCAGGCGTGTAGTCCATCTCACTGAAGTCGCTGTAGCGCGCAAGCCTATCGTATGTCCCGTAGGCGCTCATAGCGCTGCTGTAGACAGAGCTATGATTCTTGCGGAACATCTCGTAGGCAGAGAGCGTCTGTCCCTGCTTCTCTGGAGTGAAGCTCTTGACAGTCCGCTTGATGACGGGACCGCTCCTGAACAGCGTCGTCAGGCGCTGGAAAAGTCCCGGATTTTCGTTCTTCGCCATTGCTGTCTCCGCGCGCCTATTGTAGGCAGTGCTACTTCAAAATCCAGGACATATCCTGCGGAATTCTGCCGCCCCTCAATTGTCCTATCATCCTCATGTCGCCTCTCGGATCGTTTCCAAGCTGCGCTGAGGTGTAGATGTTGGGCGTGTGGCCTGGCAGAACACGCTCTGTCGTGACTGCAGCGCGCCTCATTCCTGCAAGAATTGCTGTGTTCAGGTCGACAGATCCTCTGCTGTACTCTGAGTTTGCGTCAAACAGCCACGCTCCAATGGCGAGAGACATGACAAGGTCATCATTATGACCCTTCATTGCCTCAGCCTTGGAGTTGTTTGACCACACAAACGTCTTTAGCTCCTGATAGAAGCGTGACGAGTAGGACACGAGGAGCTTATTGCGGATCAGCTCCTCGAGCTTTGTCAAGATGATTGTTCTGGTCTTGCCTGTCGTGGCAAATCCAGCCTGGGCGAGGTCGACAGGCTGAACGTAGTCGCCAATCAGCGCCACCTTGGAGCCCTGTGTGTAGATCCTCGGGTAGTTGAGATCCTTGAGCCTGAGGAGGCAGGCGTACCCGTAGGAGTTGTTCTCGGGACAAACCAGCGCCTTGTTGTACTTGAGTCCCCACTCACTGATCAGCTCAGCAAACCTGTCGGGCGGCATCTTCCCGCGGTACTCAGCGACGATCTCGCCTGTCATACAGTCAATGATGTGGAAGGTGGAGTAGTCGGTGGAGTCTCCTCTGGCGACGTCTCCCGTGAGGATGTACTTGTGCTCAGTCAGGGGAATCTTCCACACCCAAACGTTCATGTCCGGACCACCTCTCATGACAGGCGGCCTGATCATGCCGTTGACCCAGGCGATGTCAGCGTCAGTCAGGAATGTGTCGCCTGACGCTGCGAAGTCGCACATGAACTCCTGCGCGATCTGCCGATCGGAGTAGTTCTTGGACTCCTTCTCAAACCAGGCCTGGTCATGCTCAGGATGCACAGTCCAGGGCAGCTTGATTGGGTTGAACTCGTTGACGCCGGACTCAGCGTCTGCATAAAGCTTGTAGAACTGTCCGCCAACGCCGTTGGGCGTCGAGAGGAGGATGGCCTGGCCGCCTGTCGTGAGCGTGGGGCCGATGCCCGTCCAGATCTCGTCGAAGTTTCGAACGAATGCTGCCTCGTCAATGATCAGCAGGGTCAACGACTCAGAACGACCCGCGTCGTCAGAGGTCGGGATGGCCTTGATGGAGGAGCCGTTGCTGAACTCTAGCTGCTGCTTGTTGTTGACAGTGACCTGCGGCAGGATGAGCCAGGGCGGCATATTGTTCAGGATGGTCTTGACCTTCCTGATAAAGCCCTGCGCGACCTGCAGCTTGGTGGCAATAACCAGGATGTTCTTCTCTTTCTGGTACAGGGCCATCCAGACTGCGTACGCGGCAGTGATAGTGGACAGGCCCAGCTGACGCGACTTGACCACAATGTTGAACCTGTTCTTCCTGAACTGGTCAACACAGTCGTCCTGGAACGCGTAAGTCTTGAACGGGAGCAGGCCCCGGGTGGGGTGTTGAATCTTGCAGTAAGTGTTGAAGAAGTAGGTGGGATCCCTTCCACACCTAATGATCTCCTCTACCTGCTTCTTCTTGGGGACGACTGCAGGACTAACACCCATGCATCACCTAATCTCGTAGGTGGCGGTCATCCTGAAGTGTGTGGGCCTAACTGGGTTGAGGTAGTTGTAGCCCATGGGATCAAGCACGTTTCCGACGCTGGTCTCCTTGAGCTTGAGGTCGCGCTTCGTGGTGCGCTTGAACTCCTTCTCAACCTCAGCCTTTCGCTCCTTGATCATCTTCTGCGCACGATCGATGATCGGACGCACCTGCCCGAACTTGTCCATGTCACTAGCGATGTTGCAGATCTCGTGGTAGGTGAAGACTAGAGTCTCACCCGTGATCTGAATCTTGATCGAAGACACGCCTCGCGTCGAGCTGTGCCCGAAGGTGGTGTCGATGATTGTGCCTAGGATGTTGACGTCGTTGAAGCTGAGCATACTCTAGGTATTACTGGGCGCGCTGTCGCTTGTCTCGCCTCGTCGACAGACGGCCGCCACCCCTCAGTCCACTCAGTCCTGCGAATCTCAGCAAAATTTATTGCGCACTCATCGCAGCACTGGTGGATCGAGAACTGCTCGAAGTCGTTGGGGCTTGACATTGCCCTGCGGCACACTGGACAAAAGATTGGCACGCTCATGCTGTCACCTGGGACGCGCCATTGACCCGTGTGATCTCAATAACCTGGTCGACTGCGTCCTTCACAGCGTCGACGTGGGAGATCACAAGAATGAACCTGTAGATTCTCTTGAGCGATCGGATCAGTGAGACGCAGGAGGAGAGCTGGCTCTCATCGAGCGTGCCAAATCCCTCGTCTATGATGATGAAGTCAGGCTTTGGAAGCGTGGTGATGCGAGTGAGAGCCACTCGAATCGCAATCGACGCGATCATCTTCTCCATTCCCGATCCGAGCTCAATGATTCGCCTGCTGTCGCCGTAGTCGATGTAGATCTCAAGTGCGTTTGTCTCTGTGTCGATTTCGAGCTGCACCTCGAAGTTGACGACGCCGCTGAGGATCTCAGCAATCTCGGCGTTGATAGCAGGAAGCAGCTTGTCCAGGATCTGGCTGGGAAGGCCCTTCTTGGAGTAGGCGTTGAGCAGCGTCTCGTAGACTCGCCACTGCTTCCTGAGCGTCTTTGACTCCGTCTGGCCCGACGATAGGGTCTCGCGATCAGTCTGCAGCTTGGCGAGATCTGCCTGCCTGTTGCCCCTTGCCTTGCCGAGATCGTCAATTTCTCTGTTGATCTTGTCAAGCTCATCCTTTTGAGCGCTCACGGCAGACGAAGTTGTGTCTGCTGCCCTCTCCTCGGCGGCCTCGTAATCGCGCTTTGCGTCGTCAAGCTGTGTTGCCGCCCTGCCCTTTGCGCTCTCAGCTGCAGTGAGCTCGCCCTTAGCTGACCGCAGGGACGCTCTCAGGTCTGACTCTCTGCCAACTGCAGTTGTGTAGCTGCTGATCTTCTCGTCGGTGTTCAGCGCGGCGATGATCGCAAGCGCATCCTGGGAGCTCTTGAGAGCGCTCTCAGCCTTCTTGATTGTCTCCTCGATCTCTGGGATCTTGTCCCGCGACTCAAAGGACCGCTTTATGAACTTGCAGGTGGGAAATGAGTCACCGCAGGGAATCTGCGTCAGAACCTCAGCGTTTGAGCTCGCAGTTGTGAGCTCAGTCCTGCTGATCTTCAGGGACGCGCTTAGGTCAGTGATTTTTCTCTCGAGGTCGCGCTGGTTCTTGAGCTGTGACCTGAGTCCCTCGATGTCGACCTCTGCCTTCAGCGTCTCGATGGCGGAGATCTTCTTTTCGACAGAGTCGATGCGATCCTTGACAGTCTGGATGCGGCTCTCCTCAGACTCAAGGTCTGTCTTGCGCCTCTCAAAGACGCCCTTGAGCCTCTCGACGTCAGCTGCGGTGACAACCTGCTGAGTGCTTGCGGTGGCGATCAGCTCTGCCTGAATCTCAGCCCGACGGCTGTGCAGGTCTGTGACGCGCAGGTCGTTGTCTTGGATGTCCCTCTCTGCCTTCTTGATCTTCTCGTCCACATCCTGCAGAGAGGCAGCCCAGTCCCTATCGGGCATGGCGCGCAGCTTTGACTTGATGGAGGACGCATCAGTCTTGATCGCCTCAAGGGCGCGATCGAAGATGTCGAGGTCCAGAAAGCGACCCAGGTAGGTCTTTCGGGAGGTCGCGCCCTCGTCGATGAAGCGGTTCATTGTCCCCTGGGCGGACAGCGCTGTCATGAAAAAGTCCTCAGCGGTCCCGATGGTCCTCCTGATGATCTTCTCCGTGTCGGACCTCTGCTCTCCTGACGCGTTGTCGTTTGAGTCGGTCAGGGTGAGAGCTGTTGGCGCCCACACCCTTCCGTTCTTCTCAAACTTGAGGGAGGAGGCACGCTCAATCTGGATCTCTCTGTCGCCAACAGTGATGTCCATCTTCGCTCGGCAGGACTGCTGCCCCGTTCGAATGACGTGGATGTTCTTCATCGACCCCCTGTCAGTCGTGTTGAACATGCAGTACACCATCGCGCCGATGATGGAGGACTTTCCGATCCTGTTGGGTCCGAAGATTCCTGTCACGCCCCTCATGTCTGCGAAGCTTAGCGAGTTTCCGCCGGCATAGGTGAAGAGGTTGTCAAACTCAAGAGAGCGAACGGTCCATGTTACACCTCGTGCGTCGTCTGACTTCAAACCTGCCTCAGACAGGGCCTTGCAGACGATGCTCTCCGCAAGCTCCCACTCGTCCTGCGTGTGGTAGTCCCGGACCATCTCCTTGATGAGCTTGATGTGCGTGGCAGGAGCGTGAAGATCCTCGCTGATCACATCCGAGACGACGACAGCCGAGTCCTTCTTCTCGCGCTTGGTCACGAACTCCCTGATGTCGTGTCGAATCCGGAGCTCAGTCTGAATCTGCCGCTCGTCCTGCGGCGTGCAGGTGCTGTCGCAGACGAGTCGAACGCGACATCCATGACGCAGCTCAGGGCTCGAAACTGTCGTTGCGACATCTGTCCGCCACTTGAGCGTGATGTACGGGTCGGGAGTCTGGATCTCCTCGAACCAGACGTTGTGGGCGTTCGGCCCTGCGATGTCCCAGACCAGGAATCCCTTGGGCAGCGCCTCACCGTAGTTCTGCTGCAGGAGGCTGCCGCTGTACCCGATCCAGGGCATAATCGTTCTGACTTTAAGAACTCTTGGAGCGGAGCTCGACCCTAGGACGATAGCGCCTGGGTACCTGTGCAGGTCTTCGGCGCTCACCAGGATCTCGATCTCCTTGTGCGCCAGGAACTGCATCCTGTGAATGTCGCCCAGGAGGGCAACGTCAAACCCATCGAAGAGGTCGAGCGTGGTGTCCGCCTGGTACTCCATGTCAGAGTCGAGGAGGCACCCGGCAACTCCTCCGTGGTAGGCGGCGATGTTGATGTCCCCAGGCACAGGCTTGACCCTGTCCCATCCCTCCTCGTCGAAGCACGAAAAGACGCAGAGGTTGAATCCGGGCGTGTGCATTGGGTAGACGCCCGACTGCTTGAAGAGCCTTATCGGATTGTTGGTGCTACCACCGATGGCGCTGATGATGGGCGTGATTGCGTCGAGGCGTGACGCGTTGCTCAGAATTCCGTCATGGTTGCCCAGAGTGACGTAGACGGGCGCAATTTCCGCCAGGCTCTTGAAGAACTCTGTGATGATCTGCACTGCCTCAGGAGTGATGCCCTGCGTCTTCGTGTGCCAGATGTCTCCGCCAACAAAGATGGCGTTGACGCTCAGCTCGCGGCACCTGTCGTAGAAGCTAGAAAAGGCCTCGCGGTACTCGCGATGCCTCTGCATCCCCCTGATGTGGATGTCGCTGATGTGGGCGATTCTCATAGGATTGATCCGCTCCGTATTGATGAGATTGCGAAGAAAAGCCTGTCGAACGGCCGCCACGGCCTCGCCTCTCTGATCGCGCGCCTGACGTCTGCGGGAGGCATCTCTCCCACGTCCTTTCCCCAGGCGGACACATCGAGGATCCTGACGCTGCAGTCGTATGAGCTTAGCAGCTCTGCCATCCGCTGCGTCTTGGCCTGCATGTCTGCGTCGAGCGCCAGGACAACAGGAGTCCTGTTTGACGCGATCTTTCCAAAGAGTGCGTGTCGCTCGTTCAGGCTTGATCCTAGAAGGCAGGTCGCATTGTCTGGGCACTTGAAGAGGTCAAAAGGGCCCTCAACAACGACAAGCTCTGACGCCCAGTCGATGTTGATCTCGTTGAAGATGATTTCGGTCTTCTTTGCCTGGCAGTTGGAGTAGCGAAGTGTGCTGTCTGAGTCAACAGCGCGTCCCGTGTAGAAGTTAAGATGACCTTCCGCGTTGAAGGACGGGATGATGACCCGCCTGCGCATTGCTGGGCTGACACCCAGCCTGAACCGCTGCATGTCCTCGACAGAAAGGCCTCTCCTGAACAGGTATCTCGCTGCGTTCCTCGCGTCGGGATCGCTCACTGACGAGCTGCTGAAGATAGGCCGAAAACCCTCGGGAAGGCCCAGCCTCTCCTCCGGCTCCTCCTCAATGAGGCCGAGGTCCGGCGCATCGCCCTCAAAGAGGCGTCGGTACTCAGACGCGACCTCACGCGACACGTGCTTATGCAGCACAGAGGAGACACGCTTTGCGCGAAGACCGCAGACCCAGCAGTGGCACTGCCCAGTCTCTATGTGAATGGAGAGCTTTCTCTTGCCTGTCTTTCCGCAGGAGGGACACTCAACTGCGATGTTGGCGCCTCGACCGTCAATCGATCCGCCGCCAAAGGCTGCCTTGATGTGCTTGATCTTGTCGGTTGCGGTGATCACCCGACGATCTTATTTCACAGCTTTTTACTTTACACGCGCAGCGTGAGCAGCTCGGGCCATGACGTACGCGTCTGCGACATCGTAGCAGTAGGGCTCAAAAACTGTCTCTCCCGCTCGCTTGCCCCTGCTGATCACCTTTGTCGGCCACTGGAAGTCCCGCTCTTGATCAGCTGCCCACTTCATGACGATCTCTTTGACGTTGTCTCCCTTCTCCTTCTTGATTCCGAGGCGACGACGTGCAAAGATGACGTTCAGGTGCGTTGGCTGAATCTTGAGGTCTCTCCAGCAGGCGTAAGTGACCATGCCGTTGTACCGATTGAGAGTCAGAAGGGTGGAAGCTGATGACATTCCCTTCGCAAATCTCAGCAGAGGCTCCTCAATGACGATCTCAACTCCCTTCTGGTCCTGCAGGACTTCGGCGAGGTCAGACATCAGCGCCTCAACCTTGTCAAACAGAGTTCCCTCTGCGTGAACGGTGCATCCCATCTTGACAAGCGATCCCTCACTGCTGAGGAGGCACCAGCCCGTCTTGCTTGTTGAGACGTCAAGTCCCAGGATCATTAGAAGTCCAGTTTGACCCTGAAAACGACTGACTCGTCGGGCCGCTTCAGGAAGGGTTGTGCGAGTGCCGCTCGGGCAATCACGTTGAGATTTTCATCGTGCACGTTGATCGTATCGATGTAGACGAAGTCGTTCGCTCTCTCGTCAGCGCGATTGGTGGGTGGGAACCTGGAGTACGTCTTGTTCTGTGAGACGTTCGCTGCTCCCGCTGGAATTACAACGTCCATCGAGAAGACGTGCGCGCTCGCGTCGGTCTGGTACTCGCAGGTCCAGCCGTGCTTCGAGTAGAAGGGAACTGTTGGCGCAAGCAGTATTCCTACCCCCTCGTTGTTGAAGAGGAGGCCCTGCGTGTTCCATGTGGCAAGCTGCGTGCTGGCATCTGCCCTATAGAGACCGTTCTTTCCGTCGTCCCTGAAGGAGATGCGAACCTTGTCTCCCGATCCTGTGATCGCGTTGTCAATCACCTGGAAGGACTTGTCGGCAACCTTGTGCCCGTACGTCATCATGGGCAGGTCTATGAGCGTGCCAAACAGGAGGAAGGTGTCCTGCGTGAAGTACTGGGTCGAGTAGTAGCCGCCGCCAGTTGCCTCATCAGTTGGCGCCTGCCCAGTGGGATTGTTGTTTGTGGTGCTGACAACGATAGGAGAGGTCGCTGGGTACTCATTCGTGAGACCCGTCATTGAAAGCGTGCTGTAGTCGAGCGCGCCCTTCCGGCTCAGCATTGATCCCGTGGTGGCGGGAATGCTGGCAATGCTCGAGTAGGTCAGACGAAATGTTCCGTCATCGCAGGGAAGCGCTGTGAGGTTTCGCTTCCTGTTGCTTGCGATTCCATAGAAACCAGAGTTGAAATCTGCGCTGGTGTCCGCACCTGAGAGCGAGGCTGTCAGGTTGTAGAGGCGCGGATAAGCGGTATCGAGACCAAACTTCGCGACGTTTCGCGCGAAGCTCTCGAGGTTGACATCACGCCCACCGCACGAGAACATCAGGTCGCGATTCAGGACTGCCGTCGTGGTCTTAGTCACCTTAGTGTCAAGAGAGACGGGAACACGCCTCGTGGGACTCTCGTGCAGGAAGTAGGGAGGCATGTAGAAGACGAGATCAGGCTCTGGAAGTGCAGAGTCGCTCGCGGCGTTTGCCTCCCGCTCGAGCTGGTTGATGTACCTGCGGTAGACCTTGAGCGAGTGGATCTCCGCATTCAGGGGGTGGCTGAATCCTGGCGTGGGGTCTCCAGACGCGAAGGCGGGGTTCTCGACAATGCCCTCATCAGCCGCCGCCGCTGAGTTGAAGAACCGGCTCCCATCAGCGCTTGACAGAAGGTAGTTTCCAACGACAAGGCAGCCCGGTGAAGCTGTTCCAGCGAAGCTGCTGCTTGAGAGGCTGAAGATGCCCTTTTCCACTCCGTCGACGAAGAACGATCCCGTGCCGTTGTTGTGCAGGGGTGACCAGCCAACGCTGACGTGGTGCCAGGCGTTTCGATTGAGTGAGTTGTCGTCGCTGACGTAGACGAGGTCCTGCGGAAATGCCCTGCTCCCGTTGGCGACGCTGAGGTCGATGCTGGAAGGCGTCACGTCTGCGCTGTGCGAGAGGGCGAGAACAAGCCTGTATCCGCTGGGCCTTCCGTCTCCGCCAGTATTGGATCCCGTGACAAGGCTGAGGCAGTAGTTTCCGGGACTCTGGGCTATCACGCCTGCCCTGAAGCCTGCTCCCTCTTCGTCGGTGGTGTACCTGGGATTGATGTGCAGGTCAATCGTGAGACCGCGGGAGAACGTGTAGGAATAGGGCAGGACGAAGTCAGGAAAGACCAGTGCCGTGTCGCTCGGAACCGCTGAGCTTGTGAAGAAGTTCAGGCTGAAGTAGTTTCCAGCTGCGAGGTACTTCCCCTGGTTGTTTGGGGAGTAGAAGGGAACCAGTGTGCCAGAGATGAACCTCTTGGCTGCTGACCTCATCGAGTAGTCCGATCCTGTCGCAAAGCTTGCAACTGCTGGATCGAAGCAGAACAGCTTTGGGCTGAACACCACTGTGCTTCTCTGGTCGGCCCTAGACAGGCTCTTGGAGGAAGACACGTAGCTGTCTATCAGCTGCGAGATGTCAGTACTTCCAGCAGCGCGAGACGCAGAGGCCTGAAGCGCTATCTCTCTGGTATAGTTGACTGCGCTCTCGTCCCTGAACCCTGTGGTCTCGTAGGACACAAGATCCCGCAAGTTCTTCGAGGGTCGGGCTGCGAGGGGTAGACTCCCCGTGACGCCGCTCGACGAAGAGGAAAAATATTGCGCAGCGCTCATGTTGAGCGTTCTGGCGTCTCTTCTAAACTCGTCAATCTTGAAGGTCGACATAGCGACTTAAGTAGACACGTGATGTGGCTGCCTCTACTATACAATACAGCGCAACGGCACGGAGTCCCTGATGGCCGAGTCTGATCCCAACCTTTCAACAACAGCGGGCGGCCTGGGCGTAGAGGTCTTCATATCAGATCCTCTTGCTGCCGTGGATGCTCCTGAGCCCTTTGACGCCTCTGGCGAGTTCGTGTACAACTTCTTCACGCCGAATGAGCGGCAGGAGTACACTGGCGGCTCAGGCTTCACACTGAACACGGGCACGGGCGCACAGTCAAGGGAGACCTTCCCTAGAAGGGTGGACATTGTCTTCAAGCCGCCCACGCTGATCAGCAAGCTGGACTTGCAGGCAGCGAACAGCTTTCTGGGCGATGACATCATCAGCCTGCTCAGCGGTGGAAAGCTCAACCTAGAGGACGGCATTGTCTCAGACAAGTTCCAGCGTCTCCAGATCAATCCTGACCAGGTCGACAAGAAGCTGATCGACCTTGTGGCTGGGTCGATTGGGGAGATAGCGCAGGAAGATCAGATACCCAGGTCAAGCTCTGAGATTGGATTTCAGATCTCAAACGCGATCGCGGGCGTGAGGGGTCCCATTCCCCAGGAGCTCATTGACTCAGCATCAGCTGCTCAGAGCAACAGGGAGATCGGCGAGACGATCATCAAGTACATCAACGCGAGCGGCCAGTCAAACGGTCAGACCTACGGAAGCATTGCCAGAGACAGGAAGACGCTGGAGAGGGCCGACCTGATTGCTGGACGCCAGGAGACGATGTCGATCAACAGGCTCGTGTACGACAGAGTCGTCACAGCATCAGCATCCGCGGTCAATCACCTCCTGATTGATGAGATCAACGACAGGCGGACAGAAAGCCTAAACGTCCAGACACGCGCGATCTCTGCGTCAAACTCGGCAGGCGTGTCAGAGGACGTGCACGATCTGACGATCACGCCCATCAGATTTGAGCAGAGAACATCCAGGAATAGGAGCTTTTTGATTGGCTTCTTAGTTGAGAAGATCGAGGTGCGCGACGACGACATCGTTGAGCACCCGACCATGGTCATAATGGGAAACTACTCGGGAGTCTTCAGCGACTACGCGATCAACTACGGTTCTTTCTTCCGCTACCGAATTCGGTCGCTGTGCGTCAGAGAGGTGTCTGCGGTGCAGGAGGGGACAAACCTCGCTGGGACCGCAATCATTCTGGTTGGGAGCTCAGGTGAGAGCGCTGAGTTGACTGTGGCGTGCGAGGAGAACGTTCCGCCGCCCGAGGTCGCGGACCTCCGAGCCTTCTACGACTTTGAGAACCAGGCGGTGCAGCTCACTTGGTCTCTGCCCGTCAACAGGCAGCGAGACATCAAGTACTTTCAGGTCTTCAAGAGAAGAAGCATTGAGGAGAGCTTCAGGCTGGTGAGAGTCATTGACTTCGATGACTCTATCATCCTCTCAACAAAGAGAGAGCGGTACTCAAACGTGATCGTTCAGAAGACCAAACTGGTGAACTGCAACTTCTCTGACCCGCTCAACTCAGATGAGCGGGAGGCCATCTACGCAGTCTGTTGTGTGGACGCGCACGGTCTGACCTCCGGATACTCTGAGCAGATCGGCGCCACTTTCGTTCGCGCTAGAAACGCCCTGTCAACGCGACTTGTGTCGCGATCTGGCGCGCCGAAAACGTACCCGAACCTGTACCTGGCCGAGGACACCTTCGCAGACGTGGTGCGTGTCTCAGGCTACAGGTCGCTGATGACGATCTTTGATCCCGAGGCGATCGTTGTTGAGACGGGATCAGCAACCCTCAGGGCGTCCAATGATGTGGCATCAGAGTCGACCTTCACGATCTCGCTCATCAACGAGGACAGCGGGCTGAGCGCATCGGTCGTCATCAAGAGCGGCAAGCTGAGCGCTGAGAATATCTTTGCGGTGAGCAACATCACGGGCGATCCTGACAGGGCGATCCTTGAGCAGGAGATCATTAGGGAAACGTCAATTAGCTGAGTTTCTGGGCGCAGTTACGCGTGGGATAATTACGCGGAGGACACTATGGGCTTTCTCGACGGAACAACCAACAACATCATCATCGACGCGGTGCTGACAAAGTACGGCCGTCAGGCCCTAGCACGCAACGATGGCTCCTTCTCGATCGTGAAGTTCGCTCTCGGCGACGATGAGGTGGACTACACGCTCATCAAGCAGTACGGCATTGATGTGGGCAAGGAGAAGATTGAGAAGAACACGCTGGTCCTTGAGGCGCAGACAGGTGAGAACCTCGCGATCAAGTACAGGCTGGTCAGCATCTCAAACGCCAACGTGATCTACGTCCCGAAGCTCACGCTCGTGACGTCGCTCTCGAACAACGTTCTGTCGCTTCTCCCGTCTAGAACGTCAAACCTTGTTCTGCAGCAGACCATGTCCTCCGGTGAGATTGTCGATCCAGAGCTGGTCGATCAGATCTACGAGGTGACGATCAACAACCGGTTCCTCACCGTGTCGGGCAGGACGCCTGACATTCTCTCAACTGGCGACACTGTCACCTACCTGATTCCGCAGTCGGGAGCGGTGAGCCCATCTGGCGGGTCAGCGTGCCAGTTCACCATCGGATCACGCGCTCTTTCATCTTCGACGTTCGCGACTTACGGGACGAAGAACAATAAGAGCCTCATCAGAACATACATCAATGTCAAGGGATCGCAGTCCGGCGCATCCACAGACATTGAAGTCAACATCACGCAGACCTGAGAGAGACTTATGTCCACTTTTTCCAGCTTCGTTCCGTCAGACATTCGTGCCTCCTCCACAGTTCTCACACAGCTCGTGGACATCGTGGGAGCGGATCTGAGCGGATCTGACGGCCGCAAGACCTATCCGCACTTCGTGTCGGGCAGCCTGACCTCATCGCTGTACTGGACGATGCACGATCAGGACTACACGCTGAGCACTGCGAACGCGCTGCTGGATCTAACTGTGGGCATCTTCTCGGGCAGCAGCATTGTCGCATACGCTTCGGTTGGATCTGACAGCTCGGGCAAGGTCCTGTTCCCCTCATCGACCTTCCAGATGCGTGAAAAGATCAACATCTACAGGTCTTGGGCGCAGCTTCTTCTCGGAGACGCAGACTCGCAGTTCGTGGCGCCCTTCGGCAGCACGTCAACGTCAGACGCGATTGACGTAGCCACGTTCATCCCGTTCAAGCGCCTGTTCGTGAGAGACGGAATAAAGCGCGAGACCTTCGCGATGCGGATCTACACGACCGCGTCGGTCGACAACACGACCCTTGGCGAGCCCGACAAGGACAACCTCTTCAGGCCCAACACATCGGGATCCATCACGCTGACGGACATTGGATCTTCCTCTGCGAGAGAGACGACCCTCGGCGGCAGCGTTGGAAACATCGTGTTCTCAAGCAACACATCGTTCACGTCGGGACTGATCTTCTACGACGCTGGCGTGGTGGTGCTCGACTGCGCGCGCATCATGTCCGGAAATCAGCACGCGTCGGGCACGATCGGCGCTGCCTACTCCGACGGCGGCGCTGGCGGAGGCACAACTCCCGCATTTGACCCGAACACCATCATCATGGGCAGGACTGGCTACGGAAATCCGAATGCGAAGTTCATTCCGGACTTCTTCGTCTCAGCGTCCATTGATGACATCAACAAGCACATGTCGACGGTGAGATTCGCAGGAGACACGACTACAAACGCTGTCGCCTCGCAGATAACGTTCCAGAACACGACGAACATCAACTCGACGCTGATCTTCTGTCGTGCTGACGCTGACTCCTTCAACCTCAGCTCCAACCCGACGTACACGAACGACGACGGTCAGATCATCATGAACGTCGTCGATGAGACAGCGAAGCCCTTCTCATTCGTCACATCAGTCGGCCTGTACGACGCGAACAACAACCTCCTCGCTGTTGCCAAGCTCGGTCGTCCCGTGGAGAAGACCCCCGAGAAGGCGCTCAACATCCGCGTCAGGCTTGACTTCTAAAGCTGGCCCAGGGCGATGGGAATTGCGAACACTCGATCAAAGATCGTAGAGCGTTCGCAGAGGTCGCGGTAGGAGTTCGAGCGCATAGCTGGACTCCGACTTATGACTTCGAGTCGCCTGATGTCGGAGGCTAGACGCTCAGGATCCTGCGATCTGCTAGAGGTAATGAGCACTGCTGCAAGCTCAGAGTAGGCTCTTCTGGCCAGTTCGTCGAGGTTGTCTGGGACCTTGGGATTGAAGGCAATGCTCGAGGTTGTGAAGACAGACTCGTCAAAGTCAAGGCCAGACATCTCTCTAATGTGAGACTTCACAAGGTAGTCAATCACAGCGTTGTTGCGGACTGCCTGAATGGCTGGGTCTGCTGCGTCTGTGCTGGGGCTTACTCCCAGGTCCTTGTAGAGGCCCTCACGAGAGAGGAACGTGCACTTGACTGTGTAGTCTGTTATCTCGACGTAGGAGCCGTCCAATCCCTCGCCAGGAATGCTCTCACTGAGAACACCCAGGCTAGTTGTGAATTTGAGAGGATCCTCATTGACCCTAAAGAGCGTCGTCTCAATTGAGCCCACTGACGCGTTTGATGTCAGAGCTGTAAAGGATGCGCTGCGATCCTCCGACAGGACCTTCTCAGGAGAGCAAAACAGGAAAGCGTCGAAGTACTTCACAACCTTTTTGACGGATGTTGTGAAGCTAGTGCCGCTAGAGTCGCTGGCGTCCCTGTTCCTACGCGTGATCTCGATCTTAACGTACGTCTCCTCGGGCCCGATGACATGCGTTATTCCGCTAGGCAGGCCCACAAACAGCACCTTCACGTCATTCCTCTTAAACAGAGGCTTGTTGAGCATAACTGAGACTGCGTCACGCCTGAAGACGGCGAGCGATGAAGTCTGATCGTACCTGCGGGACATGAAGGGATCTCTTGCAGGACGGCTGAGATAGTCTGCCCTGCGCACGCTAGATGCGAAGCTCTGGATCGGTGTGTTGATGAAGTCGAACTTGCCGTCTCTCAGCAGGCTGTCTCTCTGGCTCTGAGTGACAAAGCTCTCAAGCCCCTGTGAGATCCTAAAAAGCTGGGACCTGACAATCCTGAGCGAGCACCTGGCGTCCTCAAGGTCTGGAGCTGCGCAGGATATGAGCTGTGATATGGTCGCCTCAGGGTCCAGCTCTGCGTTGAACTGCGTGATGACCTGACGCACTTGAGTAGTGGTTCCGCCGAAGTCAGTCGCAGATCCCCGTGTGGACCTCAAGACCGAGGATCTCGCGAATATTGCGTCAAACGTGTAAGACACAAAGGCCGTGAGAAGCAGGCAGATCTCTTTGAGGTTGTAGCCGTCGCTCGACAGTGACGCAACTGCTCTGTCTGGCAGGTTGTTGTCCTCTGCATCAGAAACAGAAGCTGTTGATGCAGCGACTGCGCCCGGGCCCGATGTTGTGACTCTAGTGACGGGCGTTGGTGAAGCAGGGAAAAGGATGCGCGCAATGCGGATCACCCAATCCACTATCCTCTCAATGACGAAGTTCCCATCTGTGAGCAGCTTAAAAATTGGAGAGTTTTCAACCACAGTCTCGCCCGCGTACTCATTCCTAGCGACACCGTAAAAGTCAGCGAGATCAAAGAAGGTTGCAACTCTCTCGTCGTTTGTTGATCCGTAAATGTCGTTTGTGATGACGTCGGGAGCGCGCTCTCTTGCGCCGGTCTTGTAGTCAAATGTCTGATCCCAGCAAGTCATGAGCGTGTTGACGATCCGCTTAGCGCTGGGTGTGAGAGTTCCGTACTGCACTGACAACGTGAGGAACTTGGCAATTTCGACGACCTGCAGCGTAGGAAACACAGCGTCGGTCGGAAGCGTGAGACCTAGTGCCTGTGATGAGCTTGTCCCCGCAGTGTTGATGTACTGGCCGTACGTGTTCTTGAGGTCAGCCGCGTCCACCGTGTCGCTCGACAGCGGGACATCGCGGTCAGTAAAGGTCAGGAGCTCCTTGAGCTCAGTCATGACAACGTACGGAATCTCAGCTGCTGTCCTGGATCCCCATCCGCCCTCGATATCGATGGTCGTGTAGAGAATGCCCTGCTCAACGCGATCAATTTTTGAGATTGATGTGTTGATCGCAGTTCTCAGGTCCTCGGCGATCGTCGTCGTGTTGTTTCCTGACCCGAAAAGGAAGGGGTAACCGTGTAGGAAGCCGTCGAGCAATCCCGCGTTTCCGTACCTGTCAAAAAACACGACAGAGCTCGAAGTTCCTCCACCCTGACCGGCTGCAGGAAAGTTGAACAGGTTTGAGATGACTGAGCCTGACGGCGCACTTCCGATCGCTGTTAGGCTGTGGGACGGCGCTGTGCTGTTCTCAAAAATCCTGACTCCGAGCTCCTGACGCAGGACGTCCGCTATCGATGATCCCTCGCTGTAGAGGCTCGAAGCCCTAAAGGCAGACATAACAGACAGGTAGCGCATGATCGCTGCAGCAGACTGCGCAGCATTAAGACCGGGCAGGTCGCCAGAGGAAGCGCTGAACGCGATAACGTTGTTGGAAAAATCACGCGGGCTCGTAAAAACGCGCTTAGTGTAAAGCTTGCCCGCGTACTGATCGTTCTTGAACCTCCTAACGCTGGTGGGTGAAGAGCCCGCCACAGAGGTGCTTAGGAGATTGCCCTTCCTTGGCGAGCCCGCGACAATGCTGACTGCAGCGTTCTGCAGGAGCCAGTACATCAGCGTGTAGGAGCTCAGGTACGCGTCAACACGAGGCGTGTAACCGCTGACTGCGTATGCGCTCAGGGAGGCACCAAACTCTTGGCTTCCTAGCAAGTCCACAAGAGCCGAGACGGCCGATCGACCAGAAAGAGAGACATAAGCGTGGCGTGGGATCGTGACTGTTGCGTCGTCCTGCACAACCGTGACTGGTGTTGCAATCGGTCGCGTGCTTCTCTCGCTCTCGACCTCATAGAGGATGTCGCCCATCCCGACGCCCACGCCTCCCCGAGAATCAGGAAGGTTCGATATGTCAAGGAGGCTGGCGATATCCTGCGCCACAGTCGCCTTTGTCTGTGC
>Ga0078894_10000511_pt1 | contig 27035 bp, 17 predicted proteins | sample LauGreSu1BDMLBSD_2_FD_67506 | JGI IMG/M metagenome (GOLD analysis project Ga0078894, IMG submission 67506) | Freshwater lake microbial communities from Lake Michigan, USA - Su13.BD.MLB.SD (version 4) (version 4) | ecosystem: Environmental > Aquatic > Freshwater > Lake | place: Lake Michigan... | reverse complement strand
ACGTTGTAGGGTATTGCCCCGCTGTTTTTCCCTCCCTGAACTACCCAGTTTGTGATTGGAATTTCCTCATAAGGGGGTGAAATGGGTGCGTCGTAGTATACCCGACCAATTACTGGACCGGTTACGTGTCCGTGAACCCAGTTGTTTGGCGTGCCTGATGCGAATATTCGTTGTTTGGTTGCACCGGAATATCGCCCCATTGTGAATATAGTAAAGGTTGCTGGAATACTTCCGCTTGGCCATGTGATTGATGATGTCGTGGACCCATACAAATACGTAATAGATGACGCCGCACCATTTCCACTCGCCGACGATTTGGCCACACCTACCGTTGTCGCGTTTCGTCCGTTATTGCGTGCTTCATACCATACGTTGTTTGACCAATTGTTCGGCGAATAAATCCCCCACGGCGGTTTGTTTTGTAATACGGAAACAAACGACGCGTCTGTAGGTTGAATCACACTAGATGAAACGGTACTACTTACAAATGTTGCGGTTGCTACAATTTCCGTTGTTTTGTTTTTGAATTTATCCGTATATACATTCACATCTTCACTGTCAAATGTATAATACATCTGTAATGTGCTATCATACGCGGCTTCACCCACACGCGAATACGTTACGCCTGTTGGACCCATCGGTCCTGTTAATCCATAACATATCGGACCAGTGATGCCAGTTTCGCCCGTCATACCTGTAGGGCCGGTTCTTCCAGTCGTACCGGTTGGTCCAGTTAAACCAGTCATTCCAATATTTCCAGTTGCGCCGGTGAATCCCGTCCAACCAGTAGGCCCAGTATACCCAGTGACACCAATTGTGATGGTGGGGTTATAATTCATATACGAATCGTTGTATAGCATAGCGACATCGGTATCGCTAATGACACGATTGAAGAGATAGAATTCGTCTAGTTGGAAATTCGAGGGAGATTTGCCGATGAAACAGTTGGTTTTGGTAGATGCTACAGGATATTGGTTATTGATATCAATCTCTGGACTTACTGGATTTCCGTTGTATTTCAGCACATTATTCACGTATATTTTCCAGGTAGAACCGTTTATGGGGTCATAAGACATCGTCCATACGATATGATACCACTGTGTAGCGATGATATTTCCGATTGATGTATTTCCACCAACCACATAGGTGCCATACGTAGTAGAACCACTTTTCACTTGTCGAACATCGAAATTCATACTGAATAATCCACTATTTCCGCCTTGTGCCAATACGGTGATTTGGTCACTGAATTCAAACGGAGATTGACCGATATTGATGATGGGATAATAAACCGAACTTCGATGGAACCCGAGTCTATACCAAAACGCCATTGAAAACCCGTTGTTGGTTGTTGTGATTGGAGGCAACGATACGTATTTGTATAAAGCAGACTCGATATACCAACCATCAGCTGCCATGTTGTTGTTTTCGATAGACAATACACCGTTGGTCATACGATTTACGTAGGGTGGTTCCGTTTTTGCCGAAACAGCACGTTGCCCTCCGAGTGAATACAAATATTCTACTTCGACTTGCGTCAACGCACGTCCATAAAACCGCACATCGTCTATTCCACCGACAATTGGGTAATTGTTATCTGTGATATTTGGTCTTCCGATAAATCCACTCGATAAAGTTCGCGAAGATAATACACCGCCCGATGTTCTTGTTTGATTAATCACGCCGTTTATATAGAAAAACCATTTACCGTCTGGTTGAACAACCCATGTTATCAACCGCCATGTATTGTCATTCATATTGATGGATGATGTGTCCAGGCGACTGGTCGATTCGATAACAAGTGTATTGTTGAATCCGGCTGAGATACGGAATCCATTTGTGGAATTGAACGCACTCGCATAGTCAATCATACGCGCGTATACCGACGATCCGCTTGATTTATACCAAAAGGATACGGTATAGCCCAACGTCGCGTTTATAGTGATAGGTGGAAGTGTTATCCATTTTACTGGCGAATCGACGTTGAAACACGCGTTGCCTACTTTGGAATCCGCGGTGGTGATAAGACCACTTACCGACATAGACGCATCATATACGGGTGAACCCGTTGCGTAATTTGCCACGAAATTTCCGGAAACATCGCCCGAGTTGAGTGGATAATATAACTGTAATCCGTCTGTGCTGATAGACTCACGAGGTGTTTCTACTTTCATAGAATACAAACGAATCACTTCGGATTGGGTGAGAACGCGATTGTAAATACGGAAATCATCGATGAATGCGGTTAATGGGAATTGAGTCGATGTGATAATATATGAGCCTATAAACCCGTAATTCAATACTAAATCTGTGTTTCGAATACCCGCATTCACAAACGTATATACGAGAGAACCATTTATATAGATTAACCATGTTCCATTCGGTTGAATCACCCAAGCAAAATGTCGAAGAACACCATCATTAATATTTACATTCACATTATTTCCACTATCTCTTACATTAAACGCGTTGACACCGTTATAGAAAAACTCAGGCGCGTTGTCAAGCATCGCGATTGCGATACGATCATTATATACGCCGTCACCTTTTGCCATATCAAACAAATATGCTTGCGATGAACTGGTATTCGATTTAAACCAATACGCAAACGAATAACCGGTTGCGGCAGTTAGTACAATTGGGGGCATTTGGACATATTTTATGGGCGAAGGTGTTAACGTGAGTGCCCCATCACCAACGGCATAGTCGTAATTTTTGACTAGACCGGCCTCTGTCATCGAGGCGTCAAATACCGGCGATCCGGTGGCGTAATTGGCGATTCGCACTCCCGAAACATCCGCCATATTAAACCGATAATATACAATCAATCCACTCGAATCGACTCCCGAAGTATCGTATGATTTTACTACTGAAGCGTTGTTGACGAAACTAGCATCATATACCGGCGCGTTTTTGTTGGCGTAATTTGCCAACATATTTCCGGATACATCTTGTGTATCGAATTTATAATATGCCATCAATTCTCGTGTATCGAACGTCGTTAATGTCGAATCTACATACGAATATCCGAAACCAGGTATACCATCGGACCCGGTTGGCCCGGTGAAACCACTTCCACCCGTATCTGGATTGTTTGGACCGATACAACCAATGTCTCCAATTGGACCGGTTGGACCCGTTGCCCCGGTTTGTCCCGTAATTCCATACAACATAGATGTAGGAACTGTTTGTGCGGTGTTGTTGTATATATTGGCGACTTCGGTGCTGGTAATTGCGCGTTTATACAAAAAGAAATTCGAAATGTTTCCGTTTAGATACTGATTGTTTCCCAAGAAATTCGAGTATCCAATCATATTGGATGTATAGGTAGTGAGTGCTGGACCTGAACTCGAAACACTTTGCGAATAAATCACACTACCATTCACATAGACAGTCCATACATTCTGATTGATTACCCAGGCTACGTGTCGCCATACTCCATCCGTGGCAATAAGGGTCGTATCCACCATCGGACCGCTATGGGTACCCGTATTGTCCATAAACCCGAAACGGAACAATCCGTTGTACACGCCCATTGTAATAATCGTATTGTAATATCCTCTTCCTACATCAAACAACATGCCGTTAATATTTGGCGAATTGTTCGGGAATGCCCGGAACCAAAACGCAAAGGAGATTTGGCGTATGGTTAATGTGAATGCCGGTATCGTGAGATATTGTTGCGATGAATCCACGAGTGTTAATGACCCAGCGGCGGTTGCTGGCGAATTAAACCGACTTTGAGTGGTGACTTTGGCGCCTTTAATGAGTTTGGCGTTGTATACAGGACTACCTGTAGAATAATCCGCGACTTCTGTTCCAAAACGACTGGTTCCCATATCGAAACTATAATAAAACGCCAATCCCGATGAATCTACTACTCCCGATAATACACTCGGTGTATAATCTATCCATCCAAGTCCGGGAATACCCGTTACGCCAGTCTGTCCGGTTGTTCCGGTTGGACCCGTTTCCATTGTACATCCCAAGTCTCCCGTAATACCCGTAATACCCGTAATGCCGATTCTTCCGTCGTTTCCAACCGTACCAGTAGGGCCAGTGGTTCCAGTAAGACCAAAACGTCCATCTTGACCGATGGAACCGTCGGGACCAGTCGTTCCTGTCGTGCCAGATATGCCTGTCATTCCGGTACGTCCCGTGCGACCAGTAATACCCGTTGGTCCTGTAAGACCAAACAGAATTGCGCCTACCGTTCCCGGACCGGCCGGACCTACACTTCCATCACGCCCAGTGTATCCAGTACCCCCGACATCTCCCGGTGTTCCAGTTGTCCCGGATGGCCCAGTTCTTCCAGTACGTCCAGTAATACCCGTTGGACCCGTTTCACCAGTGATTCCAAACAGTCCGGTTGGTCCCGTTGGACCCGTTCGACCGGTGATACCAGTATGTCCCGTCTCGGCAGTATAACCCGTTTGTCCACTTGGACCCGTTGCTGCTGTTGGTCCAGTAATACCCGTTGGACCGGTATTTCCGGTATTTCCAATAGCACCATCGCGACCGGTTGGTCCTGTAATACCCGTTAGACCACTATTTCCGGTATTTCCAATAGCACCCGTACGACCTGTTGGTCCTGTATCTCCCGTATTTCCCGAATGACCTCTATCTCCGATTGCCCCCGTAATACCGGTTCTGCCAGTATATCCCGACAATCCGGTTGTCCCACTCTGACCAGTTTGTCCCGTTCGACCGGTCGTTCCATCGCTTCCAGTTGGACCAGTAATACCGGTTGTTCCAGACAAACCTGTTGTACCCGTTCTACCATCATACCCATCTTTACCAGTTGTGCCACTGGTACCCGTTACGAAACGGAATCCTGCTAACCCAGTCATACCCGTTGTGCCCGTCAAACCGTCGTTGCCAATATTGCCAACACATCCTGTGGTTCCGGTTCGACCGGTTGGTCCAGTATCTCCCGTATTTCCCGAAGCACCTCTATCTCCGATTGCTCCTGTAGTACCCGTTCTTCCAGTGGGTCCCGTAATACCCGTTTCGCCGGTTAGACCAGATATACCTGTTGCGCCCGTTGGTCCCGTTCTTCCAGTGGTTCCCGTAATACCTGTTTCGCCGGTTTGACTCGTTGTTCCGGTTCTTCCGTAGGCACCATCGTATCCGGTTATTCCGGTTTCTCCGCTTTGACCTGTAAAACCGGTTCTTCCGATAGACCCATTCGCGCCGGTTTGGCCAGTAATACCGGTTTGGCCAGTGAAACCCGTTGTCCCCGTTCTACCAGTGGGTCCTGTATCACCCGTATTTCCATTTGAACCTCTCATTCCGGCTTGTCCAATTGCTCCCGTTGTTCCTGTGAAACCAGACGTGCCAATCAATCCTACACATCCAGTGGGTCCAGTTTGACCTGTGCGTCCAGTGGTTCCGGTTGTTCCAGTTTCGCCCGTTTGACCAGGTTGACCGGTTGTTCCGGTTGCGCCCGTTATGCCAGTGATACCAGACAATCCATCTACTCCATTCACGCCGACTGAACCTACAGCACCTGTTCTGCCCGTTGCGCCGGTTTCACCAGTGAGTCCAGTGGTTCCGGTTTGGCCAGTTCTGCCAATTGTGCCATCTGTTCCGTCATTACCGATTGTGCCGGTTGTTCCGGTTTGACCGGTTTCACCCGTGCGTCCAGTGGTTCCTGATAAACCGGTTTCACCTGTGAGTCCAGTTACAAAACAAAACCCAATACTGCCAGTAATACCGGTTTGTCCGGTTGTTCCAATATCACCTTTATCACCTGTTGGACCGGTTTCGCCCGTGCGTCCGGTTGTTCCCGTGTTTCCGGTTTCTCCCGTATTTCCGGTTATTCCAGTTTGTCCGGTTGTTCCGGTTGTTCCGGTTTCTCCCGTTGTTCCAGTTTCACCGGTAAGACCGGTTGTTCCAGTTCTTCCGGTATATCCAGTTGTTCCTGAAATACCGGTTTCGCCGGTAAGACCCGTTGTTCCGGTTGTTCCGGTTTGTCCAGTAATACCTGTTTCACCTGTTGTTCCCGTGGTGCCCGTTGTCCCGGTTGTACCGGTTTCACCCGTTGTTCCCGTTGTTCCCGACATACCCGTTTCACCGGTTGTTCCCGACATACCGGTTATCCCAGTTGTGCCGGAAATACCTGTGAAACCTGTCATACCGGTTTCGCCAATACATCCGGTTTCACCGGTTTGTCCGGTTGAACCAGAAATACCGGTTTCGCCTCGATCACCGGTCATACCGGTTGGACCGGTTGGACCGGCTTGTCCAGTATGTCCGGTTTCGCCAGTCATACCGGTTGGACCGGTTGTGCCGGTTTGTCCTGTTGTACCGGTTTCACCTGTGATACCATGACTTCCCATATCACCCGTATATCCTACACTACCCGTAGCACCCGTGTTTCCAGTAATACCTGAAGTGCCGGTTTCACCTGTCATTCCAGATACACCCGTTTCGCCAATACGTCCTGTTGGACCAGTTTGACCCATTGTTCCAGTAGCACCCGACATACCGGTTTTTCCTGTAAACCCCGTTATACCTATATCACCTATATCACCAGATACACCCGTTGGACCACTTTCTCCGGTTGTTCCTGTGGTTCCCGTTGTGCCAGTTTCTCCCGTTGTTCCGGTTTGTCCCGTTGTGCCAGTTTCTCCCGTTGTTCCGGTTGTGCCCGTTGTGCCCGTTAGACCCGTTGTTCCTGTATTTCCAATACAACCCGTTGTCCCAGTAAGACCAGTCAGACCGGTTTCGCCTGTATAACCCGTCTGTCCAGATATACCTGTTGTGCCAGTTGTGCCTGTGATTCCTGACATACCTGTTGTACCGGTTTGTCCGGTTGGACCAGTTGGACCGGTTTCCCCTGTAAGACCAGTCATACCAGTTTCTCCCGTATAGCCCGTCTGTCCAGTGGTGCCCGTCATACCAGTAAGTCCAGTTTCGCCGGTTAGACCGGTAAGACCCGTTGTGCCCGTTTCGCCCGTTGTTCCGGTGGTTCCAGACACACCCGTTGGACCCGTTGGACCCGTTGGACCAGTATTTCCGACATTTCCGTCATTTCCGATACACCCATCCGTTCCCGTTGTGCCCGTTAAACCAGTGATTCCACTGTTTCCATCCGCACCCGTATTTCCTGTTTTACCAGTTACACCCGCAATACCAGTACATCCGGATGTTCCAGTTGGGCCAGTAATACCACTTGTACCACTATTTCCAATAGACCCATCTTCTCCAGTTGCGCCGGTCGTCCCGGTTGGACCCGTTTCTCCTGTCATACCAGTATGTCCACTGTTTCCAATAGAACCGTCTTCACCAGTTTCCCCAGTTGTTCCAGTGAGACCGGTTGTACCGGTTAGACCCGTTTCACCGGTTGTTCCAGTGATTCCAGTTGTACCGGTTTCACCGGTTGGACCCATTTCTCCTGTCATACCAGTGGCTCCAGTTGTTCCGGTTGTGCCAGTGGTTCCGGTTGTGCCAGTGGCTCCGGTTTCACCTGTATTTCCGGTTGTGCCAGTCATACCTGTTGTGCCGGTTTCACCCGTTGTACCAGTAAGACCGGTTGGCCCAGTTGTTCCGGTTGTGCCAGTAAGACCAGACATACCTGTAAGACCGGTTGTGCCGGTTTCACCCGTTGAACCCGTTACACCTGTATGGCCAGTGATTCCTGTAAGACCGGTTGTTCCAGTAAGTCCGGTTGTTCCGGTGATTCCAGTAAGTCCGGTTATGCCGGTTTCTCCCGTTGGACCGGTTGTACCAGTAAACCCGGTCGTTCCGGTTGGTCCAGTTTCGCCAGTAAGACCTGTCATACCAGACATACCAGTAAGACCGGTGGTTCCTGATGTACCGGTTGTTCCAGTGAGACCAGTGATTCCAGTCATACCAGTGGTTCCTGTTGTACCTGTTGTACCCGTTGTACCCGTTATGCCAGTTTCTCCAGTAATGCCGGTAAGACCTGTTGTGCCAATCGTTCCGACATCACCTACCATACCAGTAATGCCAGTCATACCTGTTTCTCCTGTTAAACCGGTGGTTCCAGTTGTACCTGTTATACCTGTTATACCGGTAATACCAGTTTCACCTGTCATACCTGTAGTTCCGGTTGTGCCTGTGGTTCCGGTAAGACCTGTTGGACCAGTTTCACCTGTCATACCTGTTGGGCCAGTTTCACCCGTTGTTCCGGTTAAACCGGTTGTTCCTGTAATACCGGTTTCACCTGTCATACCGGTAGTGCCGGTGATACCCGTTATTCCAGTTTCACCGGTAAGACCGGTTGTTCCAGTAAGACCGGTCGTTCCAGTCAGACCAGTGGTTCCAGTAAGACCGGTTGTTCCGGTGATACCCGTTGTACCTGTCATACCGGTTGTTCCAGTAAGACCTGTCATACCAGTAAGACCAGTTGGACCAGTAAGACCTGTTTCTCCAGTCATACCGGTGATTCCCGTTTCTCCAGTCATACCAGTCATACCGGTTGTTCCAGTAAGACCTGTTGTACCGGTTTCACCTGTAAGACCCGTGAGACCAGTCGTACCTGTCATGCCAGTCATGCCGGTTGTTCCGGTGTGTCCTGTCATACCAGTGATTCCCGTCATGCCGGTAGGGCCTGTCATGCCGGTAGTTCCGGTTTCACCTGTCATACCAGTCATGCCTGTCATGCCTGTAGTGCCAGTAATGCCAGTCGTTCCGGTGTGTCCTGTCATACCGGTAATACCAGTCATACCTGTAGGACCTGTCATGCCAGTGGAACCAGTCGTGCCGGTTTCTCCAGTGAGTCCCGTCATACCTGTAGGACCGGTCATGCCGGTTTCGCCAGTCGTGCCGGTTTCACCTGTAAGACCCGTGATGCCAGTCATTCCAGTAGGGCCAGTTGTTCCAGTTGTTCCAGTGATACCTGTTATGCCAGTAATACCAGTCATTCCAGTAGGGCCAGTTGTTCCAGTGATACCCGTAATACCCGTATTTCCGGTATTTCCCGTAATACCCGTTGTTCCCGTCATGCCAGTAGGGCCGGTTTCGCCAGTGATACCCGTATTTCCGGTGTTTCCAGTGAGTCCTGTCATACCAGTAGGGCCGGTTTCTCCCGTAATACCCGTGATACCAGTCATACCGGTGAGTCCGGTAGGGCCAGTAGGACCGGTTTCTCCCGTAATACCAGTAATACCCGTGTGTCCTGTCATACCGGTGAGACCCGTAGGGCCAGTAGGACCAGTGTTTCCGGTATTACCTGTATTTCCAGTGTTTCCGGTGTTGCCTGTATTTCCCGTATGACCGGTGAGTCCAGTAATACCAGTATGACCGGTGATACCTGTGTGTCCTGTATGTCCGGTTTCGCCGGTATGACCTGTATGTCCGGTTTCGCCGGTGTTTCCATGTATACCGGTTTCGCCAGTACATCCGATAATACCTTGCATACCATCCATACCACGCATACCAATCCATCCGATAGTACCGGTAGGACCCGTATTTCCAATAATACCATGAAATCCATGTGCGCCGAGTTTACCGATTAATCCACGGAATCCAGTAGCGCCAGTAGGGCCCGTATATCCGGTAGCCCCGGTAGTTCCGGTTTCACCAGTAGGACCGGTAGGTGTATTCGAGTTATAATCCAATATCACTCCGGATGTTCCAGTTACTGTTGTGAAAATACTCTCGGGTATTTCTGTCACATTCTGTATGATAGTTTCCTGTATGACTTGTGGATTGATTTGGACGGTGGTTAAAATGGCATTGATGGCTTCGCCGGGATTCTTATAAAACGTATCATTGTTGACAGAATCGTTGATTTCACCGAGAGTTGTGACAATATCAAATACAATCACCAATTCATATACAATTTCACGACTCATTGTTCTCTCCATCAAATATTTCCGGTATTTGGCAAACGAACTCTTTCCTTCCAAATTACGTGTCAATCCGATATTTCGATTTACTGGCACCAAACTATACGAAACAATACGAACCGACGTTAAATCAACGCCTAACGCCTCTGCCACCGACGCAATCATGACATTCTGTTCAGCGGCTGTAAGTATTGGATTACCTTCTGTATCTACACTTGGATTGGAAACACCCTGTAACGCCATCGAAAAATTCACATAAATCTCCGCCGATGGAACATATACCATGAATTGCGATAGATTCGATAATTTAATAAACAATGGCACACGAACGACTCGCGTAATTTCCGTATTCGTTACCGTCGTCGTTTGCGAATATAATCCACTGCTGTAATCGTTTTTGATGGAATTCAAATAACTCAACCCGTTTGAATTCGGCCCAACCGTATTCATACTCGAATCCACCGATAATAATTTCACCTTTAATGTAATGGATGTGCCCGTCGGAACGAAAATCAAGTCGTCTTGTAAAAAACCGTTGCCTACACCCATCTCGGGCGTCCGATTATTAAACGGGTTGTATAATTGAGCGAACCGAAGTAAAGAATTCACATGGTTTATTTTGATTTCGCCGGTGATGGCATTCACGTATTCCCCGTCTGCGTTTTTCGTCTTGTTGGTCATTAAATACATGAGCGCACTGGCGTCAAATACGCCCCCATTTATGTCGATTTGACTTTGTATTGTGAAAATCGAATCGAACCCTTCTGGATATCCGAAATACCGGTTTAAAAACAATTGGAAATCGCTATACAACGTGTGATACCGTCCCAGTGATAACACGTTTTGTCGGGACACACCCAACGCAAATTCCACACCACTCAGCGACACTTCGTTTACCGGAAACGATCCCAGCGTTGAATTATAGGATGTATCGATAATACCAATATTCGAAGAGTCTTTTACAAGTCCGAGTTTTTCATTAAAGACACGAACGTCAAACTTCACTTGTAAAGCATTCGTAACATCATATTGGTTGATGTTTTCGATTGGCGTAAAGACTACATTTTTAATGCCTTGTTCTATAAAAAATCCGCCACTTGCGTTATAAGCATAGAATGTACCGTTATAGGATGCATCATCCGCCAACAGTACATTCGGATTTACTGTTATTTGCGGTGGATTTAATGGATCCCACGGCATTTATTTATATATTATATATACATTACAGTGTTTAGAAACCGTAAAGAAATATCACGTATAAGATACGTCATATTTTCTTGGAATTCATCCGATTTGCCGAAAAGTTACACGTCATATAACAACTTAAAGTTCAAACAAAAGGAAAAATCGGAATTGTTCATATGTAGAATACGGCCACGGTCATCATAGATCCGAATACGGAATCGTTGTATATCGACTGGGCCAAAATATTTGCGTGGTTCCGAAACAATATGAATGTTGTTTTCCATAATCAGACTAAAATAACTCCCTTTTAAAGCAATTCGCGCTAATATATTCGGACTCAAAATATGATCCTTAAATGCAGTTATAAAATGATTGTTTACACTATTGTGAAAATCGTCAATTGCTAAATATAAATAGCGAATCGTCACCGGTTCAATGACCGTTTCAGAAAGATGTATAATATTGCCGTCATATAACCGTTTTTGAAAACCTAAATTCCATCCAATACGGGTAGACAAATCGCCTTGAAACACGTTCCCGTCCAAATCCATAGCAAAATCCAACCGTATGTTTGAAATCAATCCCGCGTGTTCTCCTGCTACTGTAACATACGTTTTCCCTGTACCCGAACCCGTATCCGTTAAATCGAAATAAAACTGAACATAGGAAAAAATATTGTCCGGATATACCAAATCGCCGTTTTCATCTGTGGGGGAAAGTACTCGATTGATTAGTGAAATAAAATCCTGTGCGTTATAATTGCCATCACTCACAACCACATATTCGTGGGAAATGTGCGTTTCGCCGGAAAGCCCGGTACCTAACCAATCGTAGGTATCTGTCCACGTAATTTCTAAATAAAAATGATTGTTGCCATATGTTTCGGAAATACCATAAAATGAAACGGGAAATTCAAAAGAAGCCAATTGCATCGATACCGCTTTGTTGATTTTAGTCGGTAATTGAATCATAAAATCAGAACTGGACGTACTGTAATAGTTATCTCGGAACCGTGTATCTACAGTCAAACATTTAGTAATGGTTTTTGTAACCAACGGGTTCATCCATCCGGTATAATACTCTTGATTAAAGGTGTTTATATAGGGCGTTTCTTTGCGTTGAATGATATCGTCGGTACGCGGTTCGGACATAGTAGGTGCTTGCGGATAATTCAGTCTGTCGAGTTGGGTAACTGCCGGGAGTGCGGATGGGGGCTTTTTCTCCTCGCTACATCGAGCGGCCATCAACCATTCTTTCGCCGAAGTGAGAAACAAAATCAAATCGCGTTTCATTCGTTTATTGATGTTTCCGCTTTGTAATAATTGTTCGCGAATCATCGTCTCTCGCAATTCAATATCCGAAGCAGTGTATTTTGTATTGGGTTTGAATTTAAAAAACGCTTCCAAATCTTTTATCGTATAATTTCCAATATCTAAATCCAAATCGGCCATCTTTTATATTATACCAAGATACCTTAACCATATCACGAATACGAATGGAAACTCCTTTTTATAATTATAGCCCCTCAATATATATGCCATATACTATCCGCAAAGTGAATAAACAGAATTGTTATCGCGTGTCCAACCCCAAAACAAAAAAGGTATTCGCCAGATGTACGAGTCGCGCAAACGGATTGCGACAATTACGTTTGTTGCGCGCGCTCCAATACAACCGTTCTTTTCGCCCAAATCCCCGTCGAATCAACCGACTACGAAAGATGCCCCGAGTACCCAAGAAAAGAACCATGTCTCGACGAAGTAGTAACCCGATAATAAAAATATACCGATAAACTATACCGTATTCCAACAAATACTCTCGAAAATCGATGAAAGCACCTTGTGGAATAACCTGTTTTTTAGCCGTCGTTATTATCGTTTCCAAACTAATCATGACTGTAATGGTCGCGAATGATTCCTATATGGCGAAATACGAACAACATTTCACCCCCGAATTACAAGCCCTCTACAAACAAATCGCCAAAGAACGATTGAATATTTATATCCAAGGATATACTCTCGGTGTAATACTCTCGTTATTATTGATTATGTATACCACCCAGATAGCAAAACAATCCATGTCGGGAGTATCGATGGTATGTATGGCCATCACCGTTTCCTTCTTTGTCAGTTATTTCTACTATACATTAACACCCAAAAGCAACTGGATGTTACATCACATCAAAGGCGAAAAAGAAATACAGGCATGGCTAGTCGCGTACAAGACCATGCAGAATCATTACCATCGATCCTTTATTGTCGGATTAATCGGCGTGGGTGTATTGGCATATGCTTTCAGAGGAACTTGTAAATAAAAACGATATAAAAGTGTTCTATTCTACTAAATAGAACATTTTCGACTCTCGATGAATACCAATACCATTACAGACGAGCAAATCGCCGACGCAATATTCGACGCCGACGATACCATTTTTCGAGAGTTGACCCATATTGTCGATACATCTACATCGCAGAAACCCAGTTATGAGCAACAAACCGTCATACATCATTTAATGGACGGATACAATGTAGTGGTGGATTCGGTTAGTGGGAGTGGAAAATCGACTACTATATTGTCCGCCGCCGAACAAATGCCCGACTCTCGAATTTTACAGTTAACCTATAACGCTATGCTCCGACACGAAGTGGTCGAAAAAGCAAACAAACGACTCTTGAAAAACATCGAAGTCCATACTTTCCATAGTTTGGCCGTAAAATATTACCGAAAAGACGCACACCAAGACATTGTATTGCGCAAAATCATACGGGAAAACACGCCCCCGATAAAAACCATACCCAAATTCGATTTCGTGTTTTTGGACGAATCCCAAGATATGACTCTCTTATATTTCATGTTTATTGTCAAATTCCTCCGTGATATGGGTGGAATCATCCAATTGTGTGTATTGGGCGATTTCAAACAGGGAATATACCAATTCAAGGGCGCCGATATCCGGTTTCTCACAAAAGCCGTCGACATTTGGTCACCATATCCGTTATTACTAACTCGCGAATTTCGAGAGTGTTCCCTCAATACTTCCTATCGTATTACCGACCCGATGGCGCGTTTCGTAAACGAAGTCATGTTGGGAGAAACCCGATTGAAAGCGTGTAAATCGGGCACAAATGTCCACTATATTCGATACCCCATTTGGGACATCCCCAAAATCATCAACGGACAAATCTTCACCCTATTGCGTGCCGGGAGTTCCCCGGGAGATATTTTCATCTTGACTGCCTCCATTAAAAAAGCAACCATCCGCAAAATCGAAAACGTGTTGGTGGAAAATGGTATTCCATGTTTTGTCGCGATGAATGAAGCCGAACAAATGGACGAGAAAATGGTGGCGGGGAAAGTCGTTTTTTCCTCTTTCCATTCAGTGAAAGGACGCGAACGAAAACACGCGTTTGTGTTGGGTTTCGATCATTCGTATTTCATGCATTATGCCTCGGAATTACCCACCGATATATGCCCAAATACTCTCTATGTTGGATGTACGCGTGCTACTGAAAACCTCTACGTCTTCGAGAAAAACGGACATTCTACTGATCGACCGCTCTCGTTCCTACACAAAACACACTTCGATATGATAGATTCGTCGTATATTCAGTTCCGGGGAAATCCACAGAAATATTTCCAAACCGACCTCGATGAACCCATGAGACAATTATACACGGATGTATCGCCCACATCATTGATTCGGTTTATCAGCGAACCCGTTATGGAAGAAATTACACCCATTTTGGAGAGTATTTTTATTACTATTATGGAACCTTATCCCGAATTAGAACTCGATATACCCGTATTCCAACTCACTTCAAAAGGGTTCTATGAAGATGTCAGCGACCTTAATGGAATCGCCATTCCCAATATGTATTTCGACCATTTGTATAATAAGACGCGCGACAACACGGGAGAGTCTGCTACGCTTACAACAGTCGCTCCGCTTACAACAGTCGCTCCGCTTACACCCGGAGCAAACATTCTATTAACCCAAATCAGAACAGGATTGGAAGAAACGCGACCAGGCGAATATACATTCTTGAAAAAACTCATATCGGAATTACCTGCTACCGTATCGACTCCCGAAGAATACTTGTATTTGGCAAACCTATATGTTGCTACGCGAGAAAAACTATACTATAAATTGAAACAAATCGAGAGTCATGATTATGGATGGTTGACTCCCGAAATTATCCAAATGTGTTTCGATAGACTCGATGAATATATTGGTGTCGAATGCCCACAGTCGGCTGATTTCCCACTCATAGAATATTCCATTATTGACCATTCGATGGAACAAGAAACCGAGAGAGCACGCGAAATATTGGCGCCCTATTTTGTGGGATATAACAAACAGTTTCGGTTTTCCGCCGTAGTTGATTGTCTTTCCAAAACCACATTATGGGAATTGAAATGTACGAGTGTTCTTTCGACGGAACATCAAATACAAGTTGCCATTTATGCCTGGTTATGGCACATTGTTTCTCCAGATTCTCCGAGAGAAATCAAGCTGTTTAATATTCGCACAGGGGAAATACAGCGACTGGAAGCGACATTCGAACAACTTACCACTATTATGGTTGCTTTATTAAAAGGGAAATATGAAAAACCCGAAGAGAAACCGGATGATGTGTTTTTGGCAGAATGTCGAGAGTATTTGCCATATGAAAAGTAGGCATGGAAGGTTGTATATATTTTTGGTAAAAAACATAAACATATAACGATTGTATTCGTATTATTACCATATCATAATATGAATAAATTTGGATGTGAGATGTGTAAATACAAATGTACCAAGAAATCAAACCTAGATATTCATTTATCAACCAAGAAACATTTGGAATTAGAAACATTATTGAAATCTAACAACGGAATACTACCAGCAAACACAAATACCAGAAAAAAGTTTTCTTGTGAGCCTTGTGGATTCATATGTTATAAAAACGCATGCTATATGAGACACACCCAAACGCAAAAACATATAGATAATACGCAAAAATGTGTAAGTTCTACTCCTTCTGAATTAACGGCAGTTTCGGTTGATTTGATGGTTCAACTCTTACATCAATCAAAATTGATAACACAATTACTAGAAGAACGACTAACAACAAAACATATGGATAGTAAAGAAAATGTCAACGATATATAATATATTTTGTATATCCATAGACGAAAAATATAAAAATATAACTATTGTATTCATATTATTCTCATAATATTATGAACTTATTTGGCTGTGAGATGTGTAAATACAAATGCACACGGAAAACGAATTTAGAACGACATATGTTGTCCAAGAAGCACTTGGAATTGGAGAAACAAAAAAATATGCCACAAACGACTACCAATACAAAAAAGGGGTTCTATTGTGAAACGTGTGCGTTTCGTTGTGATAAACAATCCGACTATACACGACACTTGAATACCCAGAAACATATTAATAAAACACAACGCGTAGGTTCTGCTTCTGGGAAGAACTCCGACCGAGACATAACGCAAGTGCCTTTGAGCGAAACACCTGTGCATTTTGGAGCAGAAGGAGTTCAAATAAACTATGGGGAACTTTGTTCGAAGGAGTTTACAACTATTTCGACAGAATTACTGGTTAAAATATTACAAGAACACAAAGAATTGGCGAACATGTTCTCAGAAGAAAAACAACACCGCAAAGAAATGGCAAACATGTTCTTGAAAGAACAACAAAAAACCAACGAACAATATGCTGAAATATTGGAATATTGTAAAGAATCAAAACATATCACCAATAACCAAAATCATTTTAATCTTAATTTTTTCTTGAATGTTACATGTAAAGACGCGTTGAATATGAGTGATTTTATTCGGGATTTGGAAATACAAATCGAAGATGTCGAGAGTGTTTCACGATTAGGATTTGTAGAAGGAATTACTCAAATATTAGTGAATCGTCTGAAAGGATTGGAAATACATCAACGTCCAATACATTGTACAGATGTAAAACGCGATGTGTTGTATATTAAAGACGATAATCGATGGGAAAAAGACGCGGAAAATACCAAAATAAAACAAGTAATTGAAACCGTAGAACAACGTAATTGTCGTATCGCCTCTTGTGAAATGAAACCCGATTTCCTTTATGCGGATGAATCTCGGATGGATAAATATATGAATTTGTTGCGTGAAGTGAACGGGGGCGGTTCCCGCGAAAAAAATCACGATAAAATCATAAAAAACCTCTCCAAGACATTTGCAGTAGAACGCACCGCGCCCTCTTCTGCATCGTCTTCTTCCTCCGATACTGCTTCCTCTGCTACTATATAATAAAATCACAAATTCTACAATTCTGATTTTTCTGAAAAAATAGAATACTGCAAAAAGTTATTGTTGACACTGGACCTTACTTTTCCATTTTGGACATTTTTAAAAATGTCCAAAATCAATATATAGAGGTATGAATCTGCAAAAATGTCATTTGTGACTGACATGCTCACAACCCCGTTTTTTCTTGTTCAAAAGTGACTGCATAAAAAAATGTTGGAAAATCACATTACTCATTTTTTGGCGTATTTTTGCGTGTTTTGAGTAGTATTCTGCGCCTTTTGAGTAATAAAACCGCCATTTTGAGTAATGATTTTTACTTTGAGTTATGAAGATATTTTTTTGTGTATTTTCGGATACCTACATGCTCATTTTCGATGTGTTTTTACTCGAAAAGCGTAAAAAAGCGTAAGAAACGAGTAATGATTTTTACCTAGATTCATGAAGATATTTTTGTGTATTTTCCGGAAAATCCAAATACTCGTTTCGCGTAGACTACACCAGTTGATATAGACATCGCGATTTTCGTCATGTATGCGTATTAAATAGTTTTCGAAAAAACAATATAAAGAAAAACACTACCAATATAGTGAGAACACTGTTAGTTTAGTGGTAAAATACCTGCCTTCCAAGCAGGTGCCCCGGGTTCGATTCCCGAACTGTGTATCCGCGTTTTATGCTTTCATGGCTTAATGGTAAAGCGTTCCTCTAGTAAGGGAAAGATTGTGAGTTCGATTCTCACTGGAAGCTCTTTTTGATAAAGATATATGTGTTTGTTATAACGAAACACATATAATACCCACAAAATAGGTGTTCGAAAGAGTTTGTAGAAAACAAATTAGAAAAACCGCAATAGTATGTATAGTATTATGCAAAGAATATATCGAAACGTTTCTTCTATTAAAAATATATCTCATTTTTCTACAGTATTGCCAAAATATTATCCGATGATTCCTTCAAATACAATATGGAATACAAATAAAAAGGCTGGTACGTATCAACGTTTGAATTATGACTCGTGCCCAATATACAACTCGATTTCCCCTATATTGTTTGACGTATCGTTGCGTGATGGAATCCAAAACGCTGACGCGTCGAAATGGTCGACGGACCGAAAAAAAGCAATGCTACGCCATATTTCCGACACTGAACATCCTACACGCATGGAAGTCGGTTCGTTGGTGTCTTCCAAAGTGTTGCCGATAATGGGCGATTCGGTGGAGATGTATCATCATGGTATGGAGACACTCTCGAAAAATGGTGTAGAAGTGTATATGTTGGTCCCATCGTCGAGTCGTTTACAGACGGCATTGAATTACAATATAACAAATATGTCCTTTATCACATCGGTATCGGATTCGTTTCAACGTAAAAATACCAAACGGACTCTCGAAGAAACGAAAGAGGAGTTGTCGAAAATGAGTATGTTGGTGAAAGACATGCCCGCGATTCGTAAGAAGTTGTATATTTCGTGTATAACAGAATGTCCTATTTCGGGAAAACAAGACATCGATTATGTGTTGCGGGAAATATTGTTGTATCATACCGAATATAAATTCGATGAATTGTGTTTGTCGGATACGTGTGGAACATTAACGTTTGATGATTATGAGTATCTATTGGACGCGTTGCTATTTTTCGGTGTTCCTGCTTCGAAATTATCGCTACATTTACACGTACCCGATACCAATATCGAAAACATTCGGCGTATTTTATGGTATTCGTTTGATAAAAACGTGAATAAATTCGACGTTTCCATGGTGGAAACCGGGGGGTGTTCGGTGACAATGTCCCGCGACAAACTACTCCCGAATTTATCGTATGATTTGTTTTATCGGATACTCGACCGATATATCCATTATCATTTGTCGTAAAATGGTATAAACCGAACACGATATGTATCTATAGATAACTCGTATTATACAAACTCTTTCGACCTACGTTCTTCCCATACAAATGAATTGGTTTTTAGTGTTTTATTTGTTGTATATTTTGAAAACCCGCGCATCTACAATGAGCGCTACACGTTCGTGTGAGAATTGTAAGTTTTTTTTACCGCCAAACAATGATTTGGCCAAAATGGTGAATGTGCGAATGGGTAGATGTATGTTGTATCCATATAGTGATAAAGTCGTGACGAATCGAATGATTGTGGGAATGGACGAACCGATGATTGATGGTTTGTTTCGATACGCGACGACTGCTCGTGCGAGTGAGTCAATGTGTGGACATGAAGGCGTGAATTTTATTAAAAAACCAATGATTCCACCACCGCCTAGACGCCCGTTAATATAAACCTCGTAAACATATATGTCAAAAAGTAATATGGTGTATAATCACCATATGACTCGAGTTATCATTTTTATTTTTATGCGCTCTACCGATTAGTAGGCGGCATTTACACAAAAGGTTGTTTCATTATTCTCATCCAATACTTGTTTGGAATGAGCTTGAACACTACGATTGTATATTTGGTGAGCGGCGACGGAATTGACGAATCCGTATACTCTCGACCATTTATCGGGTTCGTTTATTTTGTAATTCGCGAAAAAGGTTTGAATACTTTCTAAAATATCCGATGACAAATCGGTAATATCGCGTGTGTTTCCGTAAAAGTAGTCGTTATCACACACGGCAAGTATTTTATTGTCATGTCCGTGTTCGTCTTCCATCAGAAGCGCGCCGATAATATACGCGGTCATCGTATGATTGTTTGGCATGACTTTGTCGGAAACGATTAAGATATCGAGTTCATCTCCGTCTTCGGCGAGAGTATTTGGAATAAACCCATACGAAAATGGATACACATATGGTTGAGGCAACATACGGTCCAATTCCAGACGTTTTGTCTGTTTGTTGAACTCGTATTTGAGGTTAGAACCCTTTTCTATTTCAATAAACGCGTGAATGTGGGACATGACTGGTGTTGTATTGTATATATCAACACACAGTTTCTTTATATTTTTTATGGTTGTTTCATCTAATATAGTTTGGGCTAGTGTGGTTTGATGACACAAATTTGATTTCGTTTTGTTGGATGGAGAATATATACAACAACTAAACGTCACTTCTTTTGTATCACTGTATAAAAATGACTCATAACTCCTATTCGAAATCCGTGTTTCCAGTCGAAATTAACTTTGACGACGCACACGATTCTTGGATGGCGAACAAACGCAAATTGGCGAATGGGATGTATCGATACATCTGTTGTGCTACCACGAAAACGGGCAAACAATGTACTCGAACCCCTGAACCAAATAGTGAATTGTGTCTACTCCACCGAAAAAAAACCAAACCAATACCTACCGCAAAAAATCCGTCGTTTCTTTCCCAGATTTATGGGCTATTACGCCAAACCGTGTACACGAACGAACGTTTGGCACCCATTTTGGATGTCATCGATGAAACCATTTTGATTCGCACTACACCGACTATGCGTGGGTCGTTTGACCAATTGCGTGGAATGTTGGATTATTACAAGAGTCTTTCTGAACTCGTCGACAATATTGAACGAAAAGGGTTGCCGATGGACCCCAATCATTTGATATTGTGTTTACAACTGATGTTGTCGTTTTTGGATGGAATGGACGAATTGTCCAAACTCGAAACCAAACGATTGAATGTCAGTCGCGTTCAGTGTCGTATATTGGAATTTAATGGATACGACCCGCTCAAGTATATGCATACTACGTCGATAAGATGGAGAGCGACTAGTAGTGTGATGAAAGACCACATTATTAGTATTATGCTTCAATTGTTTGAACGATTAGAATACGCATAATCAATCGTCTTTGGTTTCAGAATTGCCTTCAATTCCAAAATTCACATCGGTATTGTTGTTAGGTTGTGTATCTGTGTTTGGTTGTTGTATATTATTATTTGGACTATTATTATTTCCATTGTTTCCATTATTTCCGTTATTTCCTGTAGGTCCCTTCTCGCCTGTAGGTCCTTTTTCACCTGTGGGTCCCTTCTCGCCTGTGGGTCCCTTCTCGCCTGTAGGTCCTTTTTCACCGGTGTCGCCTTTTTCACCGGTAGAACCAGAGTTGCCGGTCTCTCCTTTTTCTCCGGTGGGACCTTTTTCTCCGGTATCGCCTTTATCGCCGGTATCTCCTTTGTCTCCATTCTCGCCCTTATTACCTTTATCACCAGGTGGACCAGTAGGTCCGGTTTCTCCGACGGTATCTCCTTTATCTCCGGTTTCTCCCGTAGGACCTTTATCACCAGTATCTCCTTTGTCTCCTTTATCGCCCTTCTCTCCGGTAGGTCCGGTATCACCCTTGTCTCCAGGAGGACCCGTAGGTCCAGTTTCGCCATCTTTTCCCGGATCACCAGGTGGACCGGTCGGACCAGTGTCACCAGGAGGACCGGGAGGGCCTTCGTCTTGATAAATAAACACATTATTATAATTTGTATTTGCGTTGATATTTACAAACGAATATTTTCCATCACACGTGGACGAAGAACAAGATGAAATGCCAGTTTTAGAACTGCTCGAGGATGAACCAGAACTAGAAGAAGACCCAGAACTCGATGAAGAGTCAGACCGACTACTCGAAGGAGAAGGTGAACGACTACGTTGTCTCGTAGATTCAGGGTATTTGCCGTTATCTTTATCCGATTGTTTTTCTTTTTGTGAAACGTCCATCGCATTTATGTCTTGTTCGACTGGACTAGTTGGGTTGGGGGGACGCCCAATTTCAGAGAAAGAATAACTAAAACGTTCGTTATCCCCTACACTTCAACGTCTCCCAGGAGACCGAGAACGCGAACGGTCTCTTCGGTAGTGATGGTCGTGGTAATTGTATCCGCGGTCGTATCCGTGATGTCCTCGGGTATGTTCGAGGATTTTCAACAAATTGACTTCGTTATTGGCAGTATTGAGCGAATCACGTAATCGGTTGCTGTCGAGAGTGCGAACGGTATCGTCCATTTTGTTGGAAACATCACCAATCTTGGATTTGATTTCGCAACAACACTCGGCCATTTGCGATGACAACGTCTGGGTATTCTTGAGTGCCTCGTATTTGGAATCGGCAGCGGCAGCAGCGATTTGGGCGGCAAGCACTTCTTTGTTCTTGAGTGCCTCGTATTTGGAATCAGCCATTTGGAGAGACATGTGCTCTTTCACTTTCTGTTGTTCAAGTAAAAGAGAAGCATATTGCTGTGATGATTGACTTCCAAGACGCTCGGTGTTTTTCTGTTGTTCTAGCATAGTAGTGGCAAACTGGTTGGATGTTTGGGCAGACAAAGCATCAACTGATTTATGGGTTTCCAACAAAAGGGAAGCGTAATTGTGTGAGGCTTGTCTAGCAAGGTCTTCTTTGTTTCTTGCGTTTTCCATCATAGATTCAGTTGCGCGCTGGTTTAATAGAGTGCGTGTTTCGTATCCACTTGTAGTGACTGCTTCGCGTGATGCATCGCCGGTTCGTTCGACCGCCGCAAGAATATTATTGTGGCCTGCTCCCAATTGGGTGATAATATCTCTTGCCAAATCGTTTGTTGCTTGGCGTGTTGCAGCATCATTCACTGTAGCAGAAAATCGATTTTCAGCAATAGCGCTGATTATATCACCCGAGTTTTTATTGGATTGGTTCACGATATCTCTTGCCAAATCGTTGGTTGCTTGGCGAGTGGCGGCATCGCTAACGGCAGTTGTGTATCGGTTCTCACTTAACGAACCCAATACATCGACAGTTCCTTTGTTGGTTTGGTTGATGATATCTCTGGCCAAATCGTTGGTTGCTTGGCGGGTTGCCGCATCACTAACCGCACTGGTATATCTGTTTTCACTCAATGATCGCATAATATCCATAGAACCTTTGTTGGTTTGTCCGATGATATCTCTGGCCAAATCGTTGGTTGCCTGGCGGGTAGCAGCATCGCTGATAGCGGTGGTTAATTTTGCTTCACCGGAAGTTCGTTCGACGGTAGAAAGAACGCTGGAACCGACACGTTCGGTTGCTCCCATACCACTAAGGGCAGTTCGCTCGATGGCGACTTGGATGTCTCTTGCGGAATCGGCTCCGGCTTGGCGCGAAGCGCCGACGTTATTGGCAATATTGAGAGCGTTTCTCTCAACAGCATCACGTAATCCCAAACTTTGTGCGCCGATGGTGTCGACGACTTTGCCGGTAGATGCGCCGATTTCGCCGGAGAGTTGCATGATACCATCGGATAGGTGTCTATCCACGGCGCTAACTTCGCGTGTAGTTCCGCGGGCATTCTCGTTGATAGAGTTAATGATACCCTGGTGTTGAAGAGTGTTGAGGAAGTGCTCGTTGTCGAACCCGTAAGGGTACATCGACGGGTAAGGTGGAACGGGAGTGGTCATATTTATATACTCTCACTCCATTTTATTTTTTACCTAAATTTTTTATTAGCATTTATGCTCACATACCAGAATCAGAATTGTAAATCACAACGTCGCAATAGACAATTACAAACGGTCAAAACGAAAATATAGCCCAAACCAGTATATTTCTGGTATTGTTTATGGGGTGATTTTCCTGTGAAAACGCAAAATATTGCTTTAGATATATGTATGAAACAACGGCACGCGAATTTGTTGTATGAATATGCGGGATATCAGTATTATGCGTATTTGATTGACCGGTATAACCGATTAGTATTTGATTATTATCAATTACAGAGCGAAAATCAGCAATTACGAAGTGAGAATGTATGGTTACAGACCGAACTCCAGAAAATACAGGAAGAAAAAACTCTCGAAAATACGACAGCAACAACATCATTGGTGAATTCGGCGGGTATTCCATCCGATATATTGCGAAGTATTCCGGAGACGGAGTCGAAGGAATACAAGGAAACTCTGGAGAACGAAGTTCGTAGGAGTTTCCAACATCAATCGGAAGTGATTCAACAATTGAGAGAAGGTGGATATTTACAAAAGAAACGCGACAAGAAATCGGTCCAAATGTGTTTTGCTCCGATTGCCGAATCCGATGAAAATACTCCCGAATAATACTTCCTAAGATTCTTGAATATGTTTTTTACAAACCGTGTTTTTGTAAAAAAGACGAGAACACAACCCCCCTGGATTTATATGTGTCGGAATCGTGCTTGAACCATTTGAACGTCGGGTACAATAGTTGCGCCGATAATAACAGTATGTGTCAGTTGTTTTGCCAATAGATTCAATGCGGTTTCGTTGATACCGCGCTGAAGTCCGTGCATAAACCCTTCACCGATTTCGGTCGAGGCATATTTTAAATGGTCGATTGGATTGAGAGTAAGAAACACCAAATAAAAACCAAGAGGTAATCCGAGAACAATAACGATAGACGAAATCATATTCATAATTGCTGAATCAGCGTGGTCGAATGGCATATTGGTTGGTATATATGTTGTATTGGTGTGTTTATTTGGTTTTTGGTGTATGTGTATTTATGATATTTTCGATATTTTCGAGAGTTGATGTGTTTGGTGGGAGTTTATGGCGTGGATGACATATTGTATGCCGCGAGTTTGAGTTTGAGTTTATCGGTGGAAGTTTTGAGTATATTGGTATTGTTTTTGAGTTGGTTGCTTGCGGTTTTGATATATTGTATATCGGGATTGTTGGACATAGCAATACTGACCCCCTGTTCACACAAGACATTCCAATTATCGATGGTCGCGACGGCAGCAGTAATGACCCCTTTTTCTGTTTCAGACAATTCGGATTCGGGAGGGGCAACGGATGACGCGTCGACAAAATGAGTAATGTATTTCATCGCACAATTCACGTTGCTTACGACGGATTCCAAAATCACTTTGGTATCGTGTGCCGATTTCGGGAGTTGGATACTGGAAGTCGCGAGGATAGTTTGTTTGAATTTGCCAAATACTTCGGATAAGTTCCATATTTTTTTGAGGGCAATCGAAACGGAACGCAAGAATACTTTGTCGTCGATGATACTGACATTCTCGAGTTTCATAATAAAACTCGTGAAGAGTTTACTGAGTTCATCTGCCGCGTCGGAAAATTCGTTGAATCCGTTGATATCAATATCGAGTTGCATTTGTTTGGTTTCGTTGGCGATTTTGGCAGCGGCTTGGAAGAGTTGCGAGTAATCATCGATGGTTCCTTTTCCGTGGAAATCGGAACATTGGATTTTACTCCCGTAATTTTGGATATCCGCGAGAATGAGTGCGGTTTCGGTTTCGGCAGTATTGTCGTAATAGGATTGGACTTTACCCGACAAATCTTCGACCACTTGGAAATCGACAGACGGGTCGGTGGTGTCGAAGGTGGTATTGGTGATTTGGTTTCCTGAAGTGTCTGTGATTTGTGTGTTTTGAACAACGTATCCGTTTCCAAGGATGGTATTGGATACATCCACAACTACATATGAGAGATCCACAGGGGAAAACGCGGTGGTTGTAGGGGATGAAGGGATTGAAGGGGGTGACGATATGGGTGAACTACTACCTGGAGTATTCACGGGACTGCTATTACCTGATGGGGTTGGCATTATATAGGATATAATGCTAAACAAACAAATACCGATATTCTGTGATGATAAATGGTGTGGAGTTGTGGTAATAGTATTACTATTTAGACTCAGTTAGGGTGGATTTGGGGTTTTGTCAAGTTCAGCCTTTTTTCGTATTAAAAAATTGGATGAAATAGTCTTGATTATTTCTGAACAATTTGTTTGTATTTATAGTACGTATATTGGGGGGTAATTGATTTTTTGTTATTATTTCGTTGCTTTCATTAATTAACTTCGTGTTGTCAGTTTCGATACAAGCAATAATCTTTTCGATATTTATATTTTTTGATTCATTACCATTTATTATAATATTATGTCTAACAATCCCCGTCGACTGTGGCATTTCATCAACCTTAATTAATTCATCGAATAAACTATCGATATCACAATCGGGCACACCATAATAAAACATATATATTATTGAATTTTTATCTTTTGGAGATATTGAATTTCCATATTTATTATCTAGTATGGATGATAGTATTTTCACTAATTCTGTATTTAATAAAAACGCATAGTGATTGCGTATCAAGTTTATATAATTAATGTATTTTTGTATTTGCTCTTTATAATTTGCATCAATATCTTTTGATTCGGGTAATATGTGTGCGTTATCGTTTCCCATTTTAGGATATAATGGTCCGAATGTCTTAGGTATGCCATACTTGATTTTTTCCTTTGGAATCCAATTGTCTTTATCAGGATTATACGCAGTGTATCCGGGAATTTTAATAAGTTTTTGGTCATGTGATTCAATCAATAAAGACAGTTTTTCAATAATATAATCACATACAACAACCCCGTCTATTAAAATAGAATCACCATTTATTACCGGATCCTTACTAGTATACGCCTTTTCTATGCTAACATAATATGTTTCTATTTCTTTTAAGAATTTATTAATTTGGCCGTCTATTATTTCATCCCCTCCTCTTTTATAATTTTTTCGACTCTTATTTTTACGCAACTTATTGCGTTTTGTTCTACTCTTACGTAAAACATTACGTTTTGTATGTTTCGTCATTTTCGTTTGTATATACAATATTAGTATATATAAATAATATTTTACATTCATTAATACACACCAACCAAATATGTATTGTTTACACTCGCTTCGCTACTTTCTGCTTCGCTACTTTCTGCTTCGCTACTTTCTGCTTCGCTACTTTCTGCTTCGCTACTTTCTGCTTCGCTACTTTCTGCTTCGCTACTTTCTGCTTCGCTACTTTCT
>Ga0078894_10000510_pt1 | contig 27035 bp, 21 predicted proteins | sample LauGreSu1BDMLBSD_2_FD_67506 | JGI IMG/M metagenome (GOLD analysis project Ga0078894, IMG submission 67506) | Freshwater lake microbial communities from Lake Michigan, USA - Su13.BD.MLB.SD (version 4) (version 4) | ecosystem: Environmental > Aquatic > Freshwater > Lake | place: Lake Michigan... | reverse complement strand
ACCCCAAGCTATCACGTCTTAAATAAATTTTTAATAAGCCAATAGAATTGCAGGAAAGTTATAATTAATCCTACTAAAATTAAAATGCGAGTAGCCTACCTATTCATGCTCTTATTCGCAACCTATGGATTTTCTCAGTGCCGCAACTTGACAGCAATGCCGAATTGTAGCACTGACTTATACTTTGAACATGAGACTTATTAACCTGAGTCCTAGTTCTGCAGGTCACTTGACCACCTCAATGACTCATTTGGATTGAATAGTCGCCATGAATAATAGCTAGACAGTTCTCCAGTAGTTGATGAGGTTTATACTTTAAATTCAACCTTAGCTACCGACAATGTAGCTACACAAACCTTCTGGGACGCCATGTCGTCCTGGATTTGGAGTTTGGTGGCCTAGCCTGATCCAACAGCCAAAGTCTAGCACATACTATAAGGCTAACCATTAGACTCACCAAGCGCTCCAACACTTTTGAAAGCCACAGCCAACTCATTCACGCTTACGTGGAGTGTTAGCAATGTTGCGAGTTATGTTGACTACAAAGTATTTGAGGCAAGGATTCACCCAGGAATTGGAAGAAGACTCTAGCAACTCGAATACGTGGACATTACCAATACAGGAACGCTCGATGTCCAGCGAAGAACATTCTAAACTGCACCTAACAAAGCTACTGGCACCAAATATCAATATAAAGTGCTTGCTTTTAATGGCGTAGCTTGGGGTGCGCTGTCGCCTCCCTCTTCAATATTTGTTGCAGCAGTCCCTCCCACAGCTCCTTTAAATGTGCTTAAGATTGCTTCAACAACCAACTCAGCGACTGTTGGCTGGAGTGTACCTTCAAACAATGGAGGCACGCCAATTGTCGGATATCTTATTTACTCCGACGGCGGAAGCGGTAACGGAACTTACACCTAGGTGTATAACTCGACCGATGCCACCGTGTATACTTTCCATCATACTAATCTGGCTCCAACTGGTGCCATTTACTCCTATGTAATCGCAGCATATAATGGAGCTGGGATTGGACCCTAATCTGAGCCATTTGCTATAATAATCTCAACTGTGCCATTTTAACCATAACCTCCAACTTTGAGCTCATCATCTTTAACTTCTATCGGGATTCAATGGATTGCACCTGACAATGGAGGAAGCCCCATCACCAGCTACAATTTATTCGTCAACAGTGGTACAAATGGAGCTTTTATTCAAGCTGGTACCACAAACGGCCTTACTAACACTTTAACTGTAAGTGGTTTGACAACTGGTTAAGCCTACATGTTTCAAGTTCAAGCAGTTAGTTCTGTTGGATAAAGTCAAATATCTCTGCCGTCTGCTAATTTTACAGCTGCAGTGGTTCCCAGTTAATTAAACACTCCTTAATATGTCAGCTCTACGCAAACTATGATGGTGTTTTAGTGGTCACAACCTACTTCGAATGGTGGGGCACCAGTAACGAGCTATTTGATAAAATGGTCTTAATAAAATTCAAATGGAGTTATGTCATCTTACAGCACGATTGCAACTCTTTAAGGAGCAACATTTGCCACGACTTTTAGTATTTCTACAGGTATTATTACAGGATACAAGTATCGCTTTATTGTTTAGGCTGGAAATGCGGCAGGTTATAGTTCACCATCACCCTATTTAGAAATGATGCCAGCATAAAGACCAGGAGCCCCTACTAAACCTACAATCAGTGCAGTTTCAAATTCATCAATTTCCCTCGAATGGTCGTTTGACTCAGTGACTTACAGCGGTGGCTCCCCAATCATAGATTTTTCAGTTTATTGGGATAATGGAATCTCTGGTCAGAGCATAATCTTGAGTGCCACTACTAGTTTGTTGCCTGCTTTTACTACGCCAGCAGGTGTGATTACCTAAGGAAAAACATACAATTTCTGGGTTTCTGCCACTAACTATGTTGGTGAAGGCGCTTATTCCACCAAGACATCTGTGACAGCATCATCAGTTCCTGACCAACCATTAACCCCTCATGTGACAGCAACCTACAACTCTATTGTACTCAGCTGGGTTGCACCTAATAACCGAGGCTCTACGATAAATGTCTATCAAATTTACATGGCCACTGACACACAAAGCAATTTCTAGTTGCTTAATACAACTTCTAACACTTTCTACAGCATCACACAAGGAGTAATCTAAGGAACCGTGTACTCTTTCGCCGTCGTTGCGGTTAATGGAGTCGGCCCTTCCCTAATTTCACCTACTGGGCAAGCTCTAGCTGCATCAGTTCCCGCACAACCAAACCCGCCGACTTTAATTTCCTAAAATACAACTTAGATTCAGATCAAATTCGATGCAGTTGATGGTCGAGGCCTTCCAGTTATTAATTATGAAGTGTACTGGGATGCAGGGTTAGGGAATGTTCCCAGTATCGTTTTGGTTGCAAACAAAAATGATACACTAACAGCCCAAACCTATAGTACTTTAGTTGCTGGAGCTACTTACAACTTCGCAATCAGGGCAAATAATTCACTCGGGTACGGTCCTTTTTCGACCTCAACACCTTTTATAGCTTCTACTGTCCCGTTACAAACGCCAACACCTACCGTGTTGACAGCAAGTTCTACGTAAATTCAGATTTAATGGGGAGCTGCTTTGAACGGAGGATCTTCTATAACTAGTTATTCGGTTTATATGGCGCAAGGAACGACACCAGGTGCGTTTACATTTGCTGCAAACACAGGCTTGACTTAGAACTGGCTTTTGACAAATGTCACTCCAGGCTAGACATATTGGTTCTAAGTACTTGCAACCAACATAATAGGCAATGGTCCACTTTCAAATTCAGTTAATAGAATTGCTGCTACTGTGCCAGATCCTCCAACAAATTTAGTCAAAATCAGTTAGAGTAATACTTTGATATCTTTTTAATGGACTGCGCCTGGCAATAATGGAGGTACCCCAATAACCAACTATGTTGTGTAATGGAACAGTGGATCTGGAACTATACCGTCCGTAGTGGTCGAGAACAACGGCTTAAAAACTAATGTTACAATACAGGCTCCGACTTTGATAGCTAATAAGCCCTACATATTCTGGGTCAATTCTCAAAACGCTATTGGAATGAGCTTACTTTCTACATCTGTTTCTATTTACTCGGCATCTTTACCTGGTGCTCCAGGAAATCCAACTAGAGGTGTTTCAACTAATGGCAACTTTATAGTTGTGGACTGGACGGCTAATCCGGCGGGTGATTCAGGCGGAACATAGTTAACTTCATATGAGATTTGGTGGAATCAAGGTCCAATCATAAACACTTTTGTAAAATACGCCACAGTCGCTCCCAATATTTTCACTTCCGCAGTTTCCCAAGAAATAACTACCGGTTCAAATTACTAAATCTACATAGTAGCAAACAATGTGGTCGGCAGTAGTCCTAAGTCAACCATCGTAACAGTTTGGGCTGCAACTACTCCTCAGGCACCAACTTCAGTCCAGCGCACTTCAGGGACAAACGCTTAGACTTTTATTGTGATAAATTGGACACCCGGATCTAATGGTGGATCAACAGTGACAAATTATGAAGTTTGGTGGAACTAAGGAGGCACTGGTCCAGTCTCAGTAGTATTAGGCAACAGCAATTTGACTACATTCAATGCCACCAACCTAACAGCTGGATCGTACTATGTGTTTGCTGTAAAGGCTTACAATGTGGTCGGACCTAGTAGTTTGAGCAGCTCAGTAACTTTGATGTCTGCAACAGTTCCTAACGCTCCAAGCACTCCAACGGTAATCGCAGCCTCTAGCTCTTCAATAACAATCTAATGGACTCCTGATGCTAACACAGGAGGTACTGAGATAACAAACTATCTAGTTTACTGGTCCGGTAATAACTATGCACAAGCAGTTGGTACCGTAACTACAGTCCAATACACTGCTACAGGAGTAGTTATCGGGTAAGCTTATTCTTTTTATGTTATTTCCGTTAACGCAATCGGTAACTCGCCAAAAAGCGGAACTTTAGCAAGTGTAGTAGCAGCTAATGTGCCCACGGTACCACTTAACCTAATCAGAGCTACTAGTGTTACAGCCGTAGATACAAAAATTACCATTTAATGGTCTGCTCCATCGTCAAGTGGAGGTTCAAACATCCAAGCTTATTAGGTTTGGTGGAATGGAGGTGCAAACGGTGGTACTTCTCCATAAGACATTTTGACCACAACAAGTTCTTCGATAACATTCTTTACCGTATCTGGTTTAACTAGAGGCAACACGTATTACTTTGCAGTTCAAGCTAAGAACGTAGTTGGTTTAGGACCTATGACAACTCCTTTAAGCTTAAGAGCTTGTCAGGCACCACAGCCACCTACAAACATACTAAGATTGTCTTTTAACAGTTCTACTACCATGGTAATTGGATGGACTGCACCAACCGACACAGGAGGATCTCCTAATACTATGAATTACCAAGTCTTTACAGACAATGGACTTGGTGCTGGTTACACACTACTGACTGGTTCTACATCTGGTTTGACGAATTTCACAGTGAATGTCAATACAGGATACACTTACTTCTTCAAAATCAAATCTCAAAACGAAGTAGGTGTAAGCGGCTTTTCAAATCCTAACACTGGTTTCCTTGCTGGATCTGTTCCAACCGAACCTATAAATCCTACTACGGTGCTTTAGTCACAATTTTAAATAAAATTTTCATGGTCTGCTCCTCAAAATCTAGGAGGTATTCCTTTGCTACAGTACCTAATTTACTGGGATTTCAACTCACCTGGAACTACGAACCTGACTCTATTTACACAAACAGGTGTAGTTGTGTCAACTCAACAATTATTCACCCAAAGTTCGAACTTAGTAACCGGGAGCACATATCAATTCTACATAATAGCCTAGAATGCCGTAGGAAACAGCCCACCTTCTAATGTGATTTCTATTTAAGCTGCTACAGTGCCAAGTGCTACCACAATTTTTTCATTGATTTCCCAAAGTCAATTTAGATTAGTTTTCCAATGGACTGCGCCTTCAAATGGTGGATCAACTATAATTGACTATTAAGTTTGGTGGGACCAAGGTACTGGAGTTTATGTGCAATTAGCTTCCACAACATTTGGTGCAACAACTTATGAACAACAATTAGCCGCAGACGGTGGCTAAGGTGGTCTGTCATTTTTCTTTAAAGTGGCAGCCGTTAATTCTATCGGAGTTGGTCCACTGTCAAATGGCTACAACATTGTGTCGGCAACATTCCCAGATTCACCAACAAGTTTAACGAGGAATGATGCGTTAACCTCAATGACTACCCTGTCTTTGAGCTGGAATGATGGTATCAGTAATGGTGGATCTTCTGTGATTGACTACAGAATAAGTTTCGACCAAGGGTAAGGTGCCTGGGTAGTCCTTTAAGCTGGTAATGTACTCTAACAGTACACAACAACTAGTGCTATAAAAATTACTAAAGGAGTTACATACGCTTTTCGAGTGGAGGCAAGAAACATTATCGGCTATTCTTAAGTTTCTAGCACTTTTTATATTTTGGCAGCCATCGTTCCGGAAGCACCAATTAATTTAGCCAGCACAAATCAGGGATCTTCGATCAAACTCTCTTGGCAACCTCCAACCTAAGACCCAGTGTCGATGTATGGAGATTCAATAACGGGATACAACATCTACATTTAGACAAGCGTGGCTGCAGTTTACAGCTAAAGCATTCAAGATTGTGACGGCGTTAATGATGCAACAGTCGTATCAACATCTACTTGCTCAATACCTGTCACAGTACTTTAAGCACCTCCTTTCAGTCTTGCAAACAGCTAACTGTTAAAGTTTTATGTAGTCGCTTTTAATTCTGTGGGTTCGAGTCCAGCTTCAAGCCTCGGATCTGGTGCAATCGTCGCTGACATTCCCTAACCTCCTTTTAATCTTTTAAGGCAGAATTCTACAACAACCACAACTCAAATTGGAATAACTTGGGAAGACAATGCTTAAAATGGAGGATCATCTGTCATAGACTATCAAATCTCATATGATCAAAGTCAAGGAGTTTACGTAGTAATCGGAAGTGGAATAACAACCAAATCTTTCGTAACACCCTCAAACGTAATGATTGGACCTGGTAAAACTTATAAATTTACTGTTTCGGCGAGAAATGTAATTGGCTATAGTCTTTAATCTTCATCAGTAACTGTTTTAGCAGCTATAATTCCCCCAACTCCAGCTGCCCCGACTACATCACCTACTTATGCAGAGTTCAATGTTAAAATAAGTTGGCTTCCTTTAACAGATCCGATAAACTAAATTGGAAGTCCAATTACCAAATTCAAAGTTTACATACTCCAAGCGGATGGAGTTACCTGGACGGAAGAGTTAACTAATTGTGATGGGAAGAATTCTGCTGTAGTTTAGAACAATTAATGCTAGATTCCGGTTTCAGTTTTGATGAGCCCACCATTCAATATGGTCAACACTACTACGATATGCGCTTAAATCTAAGCTACCAACATTATGGGCACTTCTTAGCTGTCTAACTCAGGATGTGGTGCCTAAGTTTTCATTTCAAAGGCGCCAGATGCTCCCTAAAATCTTGTAAACAGTCTTCTAGTAACAAATAAAAATCGTGCTAGTTTCACATGGGACAATGGACCATACGATGGTGGCAAACCAATTTTGGGCTACATAGTCAGTTACGACCAAGGTATGGATAGCTGGCTCACTTTAACATCAACTTTGACGAGCTAATCTTTTACTCAAAGTGGTTTAATGCAGGGTATTGTATATAAATTCAGAGTGCAAGCTTTAAACACAATTGGAACTAGTGATTATTCACCTGTTTTGAGTATTTTGACTGCTATAGCACCTGCTGCTCCCATCAATCCTCAAACCGTGAACTACGCGACTAGTGTAAACATCACTTTTACTGACCCGTCTCAAAATCACTAGCTAGATTATGGTACTCCTATAATCAGGTATTATATTTTGATTCTCGATACAACGGGTAAATTCTTTTATGAATACACTCCATCTTGCTCTGGAGCAAATTCTTTGGTAATATCTTAAATGAATTGTTCGATTCCGGTAAATACTCTTCAAGCTGCACCTTTCTATCTTAACTTGGGATAAAGTGTGTGGGTAAAAGTTATAGCACAGAATGTTATTGGAAACAGCAGTGATTCTACTCTTGGAAATGGTGCTAAGATCATACTAACATTTACTCCCGATGCACCCAAAAATTTAGCAAGAGACACTGCAAAGACTAATAAGTATCAAGTAGGCTTGACTTGGAATCAGGGAGATTACGATGGAGGTTGGCCAGTTTAAGACTACAGAGTTTGGTATGATCAAGGAATCAACAGTTTTGTTATTCTTGCAACAGGTGTCGCAACCTAATCTTACTTGTTAAATTAGGGAACGCAGCCTGGAACTTATTATTAATTCCAGGTTTAATCTCGTAATTCTAATGGATATTCCGCTTTAAGTCCGACTTTAAGCATCTTGGCGGCCACTTTACCTCCACCAGTTACAAATGTCGCAACTCAAGCTTTAACAAACAATACTGTTTTGATTTCATGGCTACCACCTTCCCAAGATTACGTTTAGGATTATGGATCAGCTTTAGTCGGTTATACAATTTACATTTAATCTAGCGTCGCATAAGTTTTTGAGTTGGATTTAGTAAATTGCGATGGATCCTAACCCTAAGTAATTTCTACAAGTTCTTGCACAATTCCTATGACTACTTTGTTAGCTCCACCTTTTAATCTTATTACAGGATCGAGCGTCTATGTGCAAGTAGTAAGTTATAATGCAGTGGGTAACTCTCAAAATTCTACCTTAGGTAATGGTGCAGTAGTATTTGTGTCAACACCTCCAGGACCACCTACAGACATAGAGTAATTAGAACAATAATTGCTTTAAATAGGATTTAAGTGGAAAGCACCTTCAAATGATGGAGGACAGCCGATTCAGGGCTACAAGATTTGGTCTGATCTTTCGACGGACAATTTTGTTGTTCTTGACGCAGATATCACAGACTAATACTATTATGCAACATCTTTGATACCTGGTGCCGTTTATAAATTCAAAGTTTAGGCTCGTAACAGTATTGGCTATAGCGCAAATTCTACAGTTTTCAGCGCACGTGCGGCCGTTAAGCCTAGAGTAACCGCTGCACCTACCACCTCAGAACTTAACAATTACATAACAATTTCATGGATTCCTCCAAGCTCAAATTCTTTCTAAGATTTTGGCGCTGCTGTGACTAGATATGTCGTAAAAATACAGGGTATCGATCAGGAATGGTATGAAGAGCCAATTAATTGCAATGGTACTGAATCTGCTATTGTAGCAGCAAATTCATGCACAATTCCTACTCCAATTTTGATGGCATCACCTTTTGGGCTTGCTCTTACAGACTCAGTTTATGCAACCGTGACTTCAATTAACGCAGTTGGTAGTTCACCTGAGTCACCTGCTGGTAATGGCGCAAAAGTAATCACGTGGTATGTGCCTAGTTCTCCAATTAATGTTTAAAATGACCATGCAACCACTACTCGAACCCAAATTAAATTTTCTTGGTAAGATGGAAGTTCAAATGGAGGTAAAACTGTCATAGACTATCAGGTAAATTGGGACTAAGGTCTTGGTGGCGTTTTCCAGATTCTTTACAGCGGATTAACCACTTAGAATTATTTAGCGAATGTAAATGTGAAAGGAGGAGTAACTTACAAGTTCACTGTACAATCAAGGAATGTAATTGGCTTTTCAACTCCTTCAAGCACGCTTACAGTTCTCGCAGCTATTAAGCCAAGTCAATGTGCTGCTCCAACAACTTAAATGATCGGAAACACAGTGTAGATTTCTTGGCAACCACCAAGTCAAAATGCTCTGATAGATTTTGGTGCTGTAATAACCTCATATAAAGTATACATCGAAGACGCAGATGGTTACTTTAATCTGTAACTGTCTTACTGTGATGGAAGTAATTCTACAATTGTTTCCAACACAAAGTGCGACATACCACTGCATGTCGTTATGGCAGCTCCATTTAACCTGCCATTAGGTTCTCAAATACGTGCTTAGATAATCGCAACCAACATTAAAGGTGACTCACCAGTGTCTAACCCTGGTGGTGGAGCCACGGTGTTTATATCAGTTCCTCCTGATGCTCCTTTGAGCGTAGCAAGAGTTGACTAATATACAAACTCAACTCAGATCACAATCTCTTGGGACAATGGTGCCTACGATGGTGGTTAACCAGTTTTAGATTACAGAATATACTATGATTAAGGATTCAACATTTTTATACTTTTAGCAAATGGTGTTAGTGAAAAAACATTCAAATTGACCTAAACAAATGCTGGAGTTACTTACCAATTTTACATTTAGGCAAGGAACATGATCGGCTTGAGCACAAATTCAGAAATTTTAGCCACTGTAGCAGCAACCTATCCTGACCCTCCAATTAATGTTGTAAGAAACAGCTTGACAACCACAGCGACTGCAATAGGAATCACTTGGACTCAAGGAACGTCAAATGGAGGTAGCCCAGTTTTAGATTACCTTATCAGCTTTGACCAAGGAACAGAAAATTTTGTGCCTTTAGCTACTGGTATAGTGAACTCTGCATATGTAGCATCAGGATTAGTTAGTGGTAATTTCTATAGCTTCAGAGTTCAGGCAAGAAACGCTATTGGCTACAGTCAAATTTCTCAATCTGTAAAAATACTTGCAGCTACAGTACCAAATGCGCCGATTTCAGTCAGCCGAGGATCTGAAACATCAAGAACCTAGATATAAATTAACTGGTTAGATGGACTTTCAAATGGTGGCAGTCCAGTTCTTGATTACAGAATAAGTTATGACTAATCTACAGGAGTTTGGGTTAATTTAGCATCTGGACTTTTGACTCGATCATACACTACTGTCGTACCAATAACACCTTCGTTGACATATAATTTCCAAGTTTAATCAAGGAATATTATTGGGTACGGTGCAAGTAGTTCATCATTCGCCATCACAGCCGCCATAGTGCCAACATCTCCTACAGCTGTTCGAACTCTAATATTAGCCAACAGCGTGATTGTGAGCTGGACTCCTCCGTCAACTAATTCTCTGTAAGATTATGGATCTACAATCAGCGCTTACAGGGTTTTTGTAAGAACTTTAGATGAACTTACATTTGTCTAAGAAAATGTTGCATGTTTGAGCACAAGCGGCGAAGTGGTAACCTAGTAAAAATGTTCGATTCCTCTTACAACCTTGACAGCTAGTCCATATAATCTTGTAGAAGATTCAAGTATTTTTGCACACATTGTAGCAGTTAATGCTATTGGAAATTCTCCTGCCTCCAGTCCTGGAAATGGTGCTGTTCTGAAATTTAGCACAGTCCCGGACGCCCCTTTAAACCTATCTAGAGTAAATCATTTGACTTCGACCAGCCAGATCGGCTTGAGTTGGTTGGATGGTAACTCAGATGGGGGATAGCCAATACTTGATTACCAAGTAAGCTATCAATATGAAGGTATCTACCAAGTGATTGCAAGTGGCGTTACGTAAAAGTCTTACCAAACCACATTGCCGATTACAGGTGGAAACCCGTATACTTTCGTTTTATAATCGAGGAACAGTGTTGGCTACAGTTCCTAATCAAGTCCAATTACCGTCTTAGCAGCAACCTAACCAGGACAGCCAGCTGCCCCAAAAACTTCAGTTTATTTAAATGACGTGACAATCTCTTGGATTTCTCCTTCATCAAATGAATTTGCTTCTTATGGAGCTTAGATAACTTCTTACATTGTCGAAATACTTGCAAACAATGGAACTTATTTAAAAGATCTTACTAACTGTGATGGATCAAACTCAATCATCGTTTAGAATAAAACTTGTGTCATTCCAGTGACCACGCTTATGGCTGATCCTTTCAATCTTGGAATTGGTGCGAGCGTTCAGGCCATAATCACTGCTACAAATGTTGTGGGTAACTCAGTACCTAGCTAACCAGGAAGTGGAGCAATCGTGAAATTAACAGTTCTCCCAGACCCGCCTATAAATCTGATGAGAAATAACTTGCTTACTTCTCCTTCCAAAATTACTTTTTCTTGGGAACAGGGAGCATCAGATGGAGGTTACCCTATAATTGACTATCAAGTCAGTACAGATTATGCAAACGGTACTTGGACAATCGTTGCTGATAAAAATGTTGCCAAAAACTTCACACTAACTAGCGTGTAAGCTGGTTTGACTTACGGTTTCAAAGTTCAATCTAGATCTCTATTTGGATTAAGTGCTCCTTCACTGGTTTATTAGATTATTGCAGCAACCGTCCCTGATTAGCCATCAGTTCCTACTACAAGTGTGAGCGTAAACGATTTAATAATCTCCTGGCAAGCTCCTTATAATCAAGGTAGTCCCATACTAGGATACAACATATACATACGTTAGTCTGATGGAACCAGCTATAGTGAAGAACTGACAAACTGTGATGGTAAGAATCCTTTGATAGTATCTAACACACAATGCTCGATACCGTTAAGTTTCATCTAACAATCTCCTTGGAATAAAGCCATTGGAACTTCAATTTACGCTAAAATTGTTGCATACAATATAATTGGAAATAGTTAGCCTAGTTCAGCTGGAAATGGCGCTGTAATGTTCATTTCAACTGTACCTTACCCGCCTATAAATCTTGCTAGGAATGAATCAGCAACAACTACAACAGCTGTAGGGATTTATTGGTAGGAAGGTACTTATAATGGAGGACTTGCCGTAAAGGATTATTAACTAAATTACGACTAAGGAAATGGCACATTCATCTTAGTTTCTTCTAGTATAACTGAAAATTACTATTTACTTTCAGGATTGACTACAGGAACTACTTACAGTTTTACTGTGTAAAGTCGCAATAGAGTTGGGTTGAGCAACCCTTCTGAAGTTTTCAAAATAATTGCTGCAAAAGCTCCAAATCAACCCTTAACTCTGACAACATCAGTTGACATGGCTTTCGTAATTATATAATGGAGCCAGCCAGATAATAATGGTGCGACTATCACAAGTTACGATGTATAAATCAGATATCACAATGGCCAAACTTTTGGATCTGATATGATAAATTGTAATGGTAGCAACCCTGACATAATTGCAGCCAACTTATGTAAGATTCCTAATACTGTTTTATAAAGTAACCCTTTCAATCTTTTGTAAGGTGAGAGTGTGTATGCCTAAGTATCTGCAATCAACATAGTTGGTGCTTCACCATTTTCAGTCATAGGTAACGGAGCTGTAGTAACAAATGTTCCTAGCGCACCTACAAACATTGTTAAAAACAGTTTGCTTACAACTGCAACTCAAATAAGTATTACTTGGTAAAACGGAGCTAACACTGGTGGAAGTCCTGTGATCGATTATAGAATAATGTTTGACTAAGGCACAGGTAATTTTATCATTCATGCCTCAGGAATCAAGAGCTAATCATACACTGTGACAGGCTTGACTCCTGCGAAAATTTATTAATTTTAGATAGCAGCTCGTAATGCAATCGGATACAGCTTATTTAGCTCAGCAGTTGCCGTTTTAGCAGCAACAAATCCAAGTCCACCCATCAATCTCGCAAGAGACAATGACAATACAGCAGCAAATGGTGTAACATTTACATGGCAAGATGGTTCTAACAATGGCTCACCTATTGTTGATTATAGAGTTAGCACAGATTAGGGTAAAGGAATTTGGGTTGTCGCATAAACTGGTGTTGTAAGCAAAAGTTATAGTTATCCTGCGATCGGTGGAGTCACTTATGCTTTTATGGTTGAAGCGAGAAATTCTATCGGTTACTCTGCTTTGAGCAACCGATTTTCAATACTTGCGGCTACTTATCCAGATCCAACTGATCCTCCTACTACTTCAAGAGTTCTTAATTACATAGTAGTAGACTGGAACCCTCCAACTAATTCGAATGGAGCTGCCGTCCTTTCTTACAAAATTTTTATTCTTCAAAGTGATGGCTCGACTTGGACCTAAGACTTAGCAAACTGTGATGGCAAGCAGCCGCAAGTAATCCTTAACACTAGATGTAATATCCCAATCAGTGTGTTGACTGCCTAACCATTCTTGCTTTAACAACAAAACAGTGTTTATGCAGCAATAATCGCGACAAACATTATTGGAGATTCGTAGTAGTCTTAACAAGGAAACGGAGGATTTATAGCTTTTGTTCCTGATGCTCCTTATTCGGTTTAAAGAAATGACACTAGTACTAGCGCTGGACAAATTGGTTTGTCTTGGGTTGGTGGTCTTTCAAATGGTGGTGAGCCCGTTTTAGATTACTCTGTGATTTACGATCAAGGTGCGGGGTCTTACATCACTTTAGTTACAGGTATAAGTACTCCCAGCTATGTAAAATCAGGGTTAACAGTTGGAAAAACATATAAGTTCAGAGTTTAATCTCGAAATGATGTTGGTTTTAGTGATTACTCCGCAGAAGTAGCTGTGATTGCCTCTACTTACCCCGATCCACCAGTCAACATTTTGAACAATCCAGCTGTAACAAGTGATAAGTAAATTGGATTTACTTGGAGTAATGGAGATTCAAATGGTGGATCATCGATTTTAGATTATCTCGTACAATATGACTAAGGAATCGGAAGCTGGGTCACTCTTTCTGAGAATATAGTGTCAAGAGAATACACCACTCCAGTAATAACAACTGGGGCTACGTTTTAATTCAAAGTGTTGGCAAGGAACATAATAGGCTACAGTCAACCTTCTTAAGCTGCTTCGATACTGTGCGCTACTAAACCAGTCGCTCCAAATGCGCCAACAACAGCCGTTAGTGGTGCTTATGTAACAGTTTTCTGGAATGTGCCTTATAACAGTGGCTCACCTCTCACAAATTACGCAGTCTTTTTACAGCAAAATGACAATCTTTTTTCAGAAAACTAAGCCGCGTGTAACGGGACTGCAAGCTTATAATCACCAAGTCCTTCTTGTACATTTTTGATATCAGCTTTGTTAGTAACACCTTACAACCTCACTGTTGGTCAGAGTATTTCTGCGATAATATAGGCGAAAAACATAGTTGGATCGACGAATTCAACTGCAGGTAACGGAGCCTAAGTTGTGACGATTCCAGAAAAACCAATAAATGTAGCCTAACAACTTTCAACTACAACTTCGACCTAAATAGGTCTGTTCTGGAGTCCTAGCTTGAGCAACGGAGGATCAGCTATTTTAGATTATCGTATCTGGTTCGACTAAGGAATAGACTTTTATGTTATTTTAGCATCTGGAGTAGGCTAGACATCTTATATTTCCGCAGGTCTTACGAGTGGAGTCTCCTACAAATTTAAGATTTAAGCTAGAAACTCAGTGGGCTACAGTGAACAATCTGACCCTACTTCAATTCTGTGCGCACAGGTACCTTCTCAACCAGACTTGCCATCAACCACTAATACAGTCAATAACATTACCATATCTTGGACAGCTCCTAACAACTAAGGGTCTGCTATTACAGGCTATAAAGTAAGTATTAGAAACAAATCCGGTAATATGTTTTTCTAAGAAATGATGTATTGCATAGAAGCAGATGTTGTAGCAACTCTATAATGCTCTGTTCCAATACCTTATCTTTAAGGATCGCCTTGGTTCCTTACTTACTCTCAATCTGTGTTCGCTTAAATAGTTGCATATAATGTAGTTGGTTAGTCAGCAGCATCAACACCTGGAAATGGAGGAACTATTTTTATAATTGTCAATCCTGATGCACCCATCACTATCGTTAGAAATTTACAAACATCAACCACAACTGCAATTGGCCTGAAGTGGACTGCAGGAGCTAGCAATGGTGGTTCTCCTATAATCGATAATCTCATACAGTACGATTAAGGCAATAACGATTGGGTTAACCTTACTACAACAGCAACAGGTTTGTATTATGTTGCTTAAGGACTTCAAAACGGAGTAAGTTACTAATTCAAAATAGCTTCGAGAAATGTAGTTGGTTACAGTGCATTTACCTAGCCATTTACTTTCCTGTGTGCAACAATACCAGATAAACCTTTAGCTCCTACCACAACTATGGGAGTAAATGTCGTTACAGTTTCTTGGACAGCTCCATCTGACAATGGCTCTCCTATTTTGAGTTATACAATCTACGTCTAAAACTTCGATGGGACGACATATAACACTAACAGTAATTGCAATGGCTAAAGCCCTTCAACAGTCGCTTTGGCTAGTTGTTAGATTCCAGTTTGGGACTTGATAACTTCACCATTCAATCTAATATAAGGCTAAAGTGTTTATGCAGTCTTAATCGCCACAAATTCAATAGGGGCTTCAATTTAATCTATAGCTGGCAACGGAGCAGTAGTGTCTCTTAGGTACGTGCCAAGTGCCCCAATTAACTTGAAACGAGAAGAGACTTTGACTACAACTACACAGATAAGTCTGACTTGGGACAATGGGTCTTCTGATGGAAACAGTCCCATCCTGGATTACACCATATTTTATGACTAAGGAAACGGAAACTACACGAGTCTTGTTGCTGGTCTGACTGCCAAAAGCTTTATTGCTACTGAATTAACTACTGGACTAACTTACAGTTTCTATGTTTAGTCTCGAAATATAGTGGGCTTTAGCGCATAATCGAACACTGCAGTGATTATAGCTGGCACCAAGCCAAATGTTCCTAATATTCCTACAACTTCGATAGTAGATAACAATGTCAACATAATTTGGACAGCTCCTTTGGCTAATGGATCACCAATATCTCTGTACTAGGTGTATGTACGGGGAGCAGATAGTCAGCAATATCTTACTTGCAATGTCACAAACTAGACATCTTGTGTTGTAACAGTACAGATGTTGCAATCAGCTCCTTACAATTTGCTAACTGGTTAGAGCATTTTTGCATCTGTAAGCGCAACTAACAAAGTTGGTACATCTAATAATTCTACTGCTGGTAATGGGGCAACTTTATTTTTGTCTACAGTTCCTTCCCCTCCAACTTTGTTCAAGGATGTAACAACTAGCAGATAGACAATTAAGCTTGGCTGGAATGATGGATCTACAGGAGGTCAACCTATAATTGACTACAAACTTTGGTTTGATCAAGGATTAGGCACAAACTAATTTATTGTATTGAGTTCTGCAGTCATTGGTCGTAGTTATACTTTGCAAGTAGTATCGGGTAGCAAATACAACTTTTACATTTAAGCAAGGAATTCGATCGGCTACAGTTAAAACTCAGCCGTACTTTTCGTGATTTCTGGTGTTGAGCCTGATCAGCCAGATCCTCCAATTACTTAAGTACAGGTAAACAATGTCGTAATCACCTGGACTGCACCATCATTGAACAGTTTTGTAGATTATGGTTCTTTGATATCTGCTTACTAAATCCTTATTTAGGGCTAAGATGGTAATTACTATGAAGATAAAAAAGATTGTGACGGAACAAATTCTACTGTGGTCAGTCAGACATCATGCACGGTTTTGATGCAAACCATAATGGCAGCTCCTTTTAGTTTATAGCCTGGTAAGAGTATAACTGTCAAGATAACTGCGATTAACTAAGTCGGCCAATCACCACAATCACTTCCAGGAAATGGTGGGACGGTACTACTTTCTGTCGTGCCGGATGCCCCTACGAATCTAGCAAGACTAGAATCAACTTCAACAAACACTGCGATAGGTTTGAGCTGGACTGATGGTAATTACAATGGAGGCTAGCCAGTACTTGACTACACTTTAAGCTCAGATCAGTCTACTGGTGATTGGATTGTGCTCACAACTGGATTGTTAACTCCATAATTTACTGTAACCGGATTGATTAATGGAAAACTTTACAAATTTGTAGTTTAGGCAAGAAATGTGATAGGACTTAGCTCCGTTTCTACTGAAGTTGCTCTGTTGTCAGCTTCTGTTCCAGATGCTCCTTCAACTCCCACTACGGTTCTTAACACAGTGTCAAACTCAGTGTCAGTAACCTGGACACCTATGTCGAACAATGGTGCAATTCTTACAGGTTTCAGAATATAAATTTTGTCCGTCGACGGCAAATTCTACGATGAATTAGCAGGTTGTGATGGATCATATCCCTTAATCTTAAGCACTAACTAGTGCATAATCTTATTAACAATGTTACAAGCAGCACCTTTTAACCTGACTCAGACCAGTTCCGTAAGTGCTAGAGTCGCTTCAATCAACAGCAGAGGTTATTCACCATGGAGCTAGACAGGTAACGGAGCACTTGCATTTTTCTCTACTGTACCTAATCCGCCAAAGAATTTATCAAGAGATGAGGTAAATACTTTAAGCGGTTAAATTGGAATCACCTGGGTTGACGGAATTTACGATGGAGGCTAACCGATAACTTCTTACAGGGTTAGTTTCGACCAGGGTAACAACAACTTCATTGTAATTGCTTCGACTGTGACAACAAAATCTTTTATTAGATCAGGTTTGACGTCTGGAAGTACATACTAATTCAAGGTTCAGGCTCGAAACATCATGGGTTTAAGTGAATTTTCAGAATCAATATCGGTTATAGCTGCAGACATTCCAAACACTATAGCCAAACCTACTACTACCATAACTGGAGCACTCAGATCAGATGTCACCATAACATGGACCAAACCTTACGATGGTGGAGCGCCCATCCTTTCGTATACAGTTTTAATCTAGTCAAGTGACGGAAACAGTTTCTTCTAACAGACTACCTAATGTGATGGTCAAAATCCCCAAATTGTTAGTGCAAGTACCTGTACGATAGCGATTTACAATTTGATGGCGGCTCCTTTCAATTTACCATGGGGCTCTAGTATAATTGCAAAAATAACTGCTACGAATGTCTAAGGAACATCTACTTCCTCCCCAACCGGAAATGGTGCCATAATTTTAACTTTCCCAGACTCACCTTTGAATCTCAGCAACGAACCTCTTATAACAAATGCATAACAGATTGCCGTTTCTTGGACAAAGGGTGTAAATGAAGGTGGTACTCCTGTCATAGATTATTAACTTTGGTATGATTAAGGCACGAACAATTTTAAGATTCTTGCTGAAAACATTGTTGGTACAAATTACGTAGCAACTACTTTGTAAATGGGAACTTCTTACCAATTTTACTTATTCTCTCGAAACGAATTTGGCTTGAGCGTACTACCTTCAAACACTGTTACGATTTTATAAGCACAAATCCCAAACAAACCTTTGGTACCAACTACCGTGGCAAATTCCGACATTTCTGTTACAGTTTAATGGACTGCGCCTTCTGCTCAGGGTTCACCAATCACTAGTTATACGATTACTATAAGACATTACGACAATGTTACTTTTAGTGAAGAACCTTCTGGTTGTCATGGTGGAAATCCAACTATTATGACCCAAACAAGCTGTACCATACTTATCTCGACATTAAGAGGTCCACCTTTCAATTTGCCATGGGGATCAAGTATTTTTGCGAAAGTTTATGCTACAAATCTTTATGGCAATTCTCAAGTTTCAGATGAAGGAAACGGGGCGACGATACTTACTGTTCCTGATGCTCCCCTGCAACTTTAAAACGATCCTGCTGCGACGACTTCTTCCTAAATCACAATAAAGTGGTCGGAGGGAGTGCATGATGGTGGATCTCCAGTGATTGACTATCAACTTTGGTATGATTAATCCTTAGGCGATTGGGCAGTTTTAAAATCAGGAATCGTTTCCACTTCTTACACAGCTTAACTGACTATGGGAAAGACTTACGCATTCAAAGTTAAATCAAGAAACTCATTCGGTTTTAGTTCCCATTCTAACACAGTTTCGATTTTACAAGCTGGTAAGCCTCTTTAGCCTGTTGAACCAGTGACTAGCGTAGTAACTGATGTTTCAGTCGTAATTACATGGTAAGCACCTTCAGATCAAGGATCACCTATTACAAGTTATATCGTTTTGATCAGAAACGCCGACAATGCGAGTTTTAGTCAACAGCTTTCATCATGCGATGGCTCCTAAAGTAGTGTGATTCAAAGTACTAAATGTACTATCCCAACATCCATACTTCAACAAGCACCTTTTTATTTACCATGGGGATCGAGTATTTATGCAACAATTGCAGCAGTTAATTTATATGGAGAATCACCCACATCATAGCTAGGAAATGGTGCCTTGATACTGACTATTCCAGATGCTCCTATAAACCTTTAAAATGTTGCTTAGTTCACTAACGCTACTCAAATTCTTGTAAGTTGGTAGCCAGGAGCTAGCAACGGAGGTACTCCAGTTTAAGATTACAGTTTGTGGTACTAGCCTGTGTCTACAGGCGTTTGGTCAGTATTAAAATCAGCTATTACTGACACCGCTTTCCTTACAAAACTTACTATGGGACAAACTTATAATTTCAAAGTTTCAGCGAGAAATGCTTTTGGATTCAGTCTTTTCTCGAATCAAATAACCATTTAATAGGCTCAAGTACCAGCATAAGTGACTGCACCAGTAACATCGATGATACAGAACAAAAATGTAGTCTTGTTATGGAGTGCTCCTGACAACATGGGATCACCGATCACTAGATATACAATTTTAATTCGACAATCCAACAACATCACTTTTGGACCTGAGATTTCCTAATGCGATGGCACGAATTAGTAAGTTTTAAGTTCAACTTCTTGTAACATTCCAGTTTCCGCCCTGCAAGCTCCACCTTTCTCATTGCCTTGGGGATCTAGCATTTTTGCTATCGTTACTGCAAGTAACAATTTCGGTGATTCACTTGACTCAAATCCAGGAAATGGAGCGGTAATGATTACCAATCCTGACGCACCATTGAATTTAGCCAACGAACTTGCTAAGACTAATGCATCGTAGATAAACTTGATTTGGTAAAGGGGATTGCATGATGGCGGTACACCAGTGATAGATTACCGAATATGGTATGACTAAGGTTAAAACGATTTCGTAGTACTACAAAATGGCGTATAGACTGAAAGTTTTACAGCAAAGACCCTGACCATGGGCACAACTTACTAGTTCAAAGTGGAATCGAGGAATGCATATGGCTACAGTCTGACATACTCAAACTTAGTTTCTATCCTTCAAGCTCAGATTCCAAACTAGCCCTAACCACCTCTGACAACTGTCATAAGTAACTAATATGTTATAATTTCTTGGCTTAAGCCTCAAGCTATGGGATCACCTATCACAAGCTTTACGATTCTCATAGCTTAACGCGATGGAATTACTTTCAGTACATAGTTAGCTTATTGCGATGGTTCAAATCCAACAATTTTAGCATCTGCTTCTTGCAACGTTCCAACCTACGTGCTTTTACAACCTCCCTTCAATCTTAATTGGGGCTAGAGTGTTTATGCTAAAGTATTCGCAACAAACTAATTTGGAGATTCTTTGACTTCAGAGCCAGGTAATGGAGCCATTATTCTAACCAATCCTGATGCAGTTTTGAATCTGTAAAATGTACAAAGCCTAACAAATGCTAACTAAATCACGATAAGCTGGTAGTAAGGCGTTAACAGCGGAGGCACTCCTGTCATAGACTACACAGTCTTGTATGATCAAGCCATTAATGACTTTGTTGTGTTGAAATCTGGCCTGACTTCCTTGTAGTTCACAACATAACTCAACATGGGAAGCATTTACAAGTTCAAAGTTTAAGCTAGAAATTCATTCGGATTGAGTGCAGATTCTAACACGGTCACAATATTGCAAGCCTTCAAACCCTTAAAGCCTAATGCTCCAGCAACAACAGTTAGTGGCAACTCAGTAACTTTGAGTTGGACTGCACCGTCAAATCAAGGTTAACCTATATCTAGCTATGCAATTTTTATCAGGGGAATTAATGGAGTTTCATTTTACGAAACGGGAGAATGTGACGGAACAGATCTATAGACGATCGGTTAATCAAATTGTAAAGTGCTCATATCTACTCTAATGTCCCCACCTTATAATTTACCGTGGGGCTCTAGTATTTATGCTAAACTTTATGCAACGAACTCATATGGAGACTCTGAAACATCAGAAGTTGGAAATGGAGCAGTAATTTTGACTAACCCAGACGCACCTTTCGACTTATAAAACAATTTAGCTGTGTCTGGTGCTACCTAGATTGGATTAACATGGCAAACTGGCTATAACGATGGTGGAGCTCCAGTTATAGACTACACAATTACTTTTAATTAAGGTCAACAGTCATACACTGTCCTTGTTGACAAAGTTATGAGTCTTCTGTACACTCATACGGGTCTGACCCCTGGAGTTACCTACTCCTACAAAGTTCAAGCTCGCAACATTTTTGGTCTGAGTCAATACTCTAATTCAGTATCAATTCTTGCAGCTTCTTTTCCTTACACTCCTTCAGCACCTAGTACATTAATTCAAGGTCCAAACGTGATTGTTGATTGGGTTGCACCTTTTGCAAATGGGTCACCCATCACAAGATACACGATTAAATTAAGACAATCTGACAACCAAACCTATTCTGAAGTAGCAAGTTGTGATGGCTAAGATTCTAAATCTCTTACCTATAATTAATGTGTGGTTCCTATTTTAGATCTAAAAGCCGCGCCTTTCAACTTGCCTTGGGGTGCTCATGTGTTTGCTAACATAATAGCAACAAATGCATATGGAAGCTCTACGATTAGTCAAAACGGTAATGGTGCACAGATACTTACGAACCCTGATCCGCCCTTAAATTTGACTTAAAAAGTTCAGTTGATGACTCCAACCTCAATAGGAATTCAATGGAAATTAGGTGAAAAAGATGGAGGTGCGCCTGTAACAGATTATAGAATAAGCTACGACTAGTCTTCTGGAAATTGGGTCGTGCTTTAAGTTGGTGTGTCTTAACTAACTTATCAAGCGACTGGATTAGTTACTGGAAAAACCTATGGTTTCAGAGTTGAATCTCGAAACAGTTTCGGCTACAGCTCTACCACTTCTAATTCTGTTTACATTCTGTGCGCAGTAGTACCTGTGACTCCTTAAGCTCCAACAACAACTGTTGTAGCTAACTAAGTCAAAATTACATGGATCTCACCATACTGGAACGGTTCTCCTATCTCAGGATATAGAATTTACTTATAATCCTCGTCTGGGGCTTTCATACAAGATTTGGTAAATTGTAATGGCCAAAGTGCCTCGATTGTCAGTGATGCTTCGTGTTTAGTACCTTTGTCAAGTTTGACTAGTATTCCATTCAATTTAGTAAAAGGAAACAGTATTTTTGCATAAATTATCGCAACCAACAGTATTGGAGACTCAGAAACCTCTCCTTCTGGAAATGGTGGTGTAATTGTTTTAGTTCCAGTAGCACCGATTAATCTTGCAAACATCTCAAATGTGACAAGTTCTACTTAAATTGGACTACAGTGGGCTCAGGGATCTGATAATGGAGGGACTGCGGTTCTTGATTACTAGATAAGTATTGATTAGGCTACTGACAGCTGGATATATCTAGGCAATTCATCATCTACTAATTTTGTGGCAGTTGGACTTACAGGTGGACTTACATATTCCTTTAAAGTATAATCTCGAAACTCAGTAGGTTACAGTCCTTTTAGCTAGTCCATTCAAATTCTTTGTGCTCAGGTGCCAGATGCACCTGTTACGCTTACAAATTTACCATAAGTTACTTCTGACATTCAGATTGGGTTCTCATGGTCTCCTGCTTTTGATGGTGCATCACAAATAATAGATTATCAAGTTAGTTTTGATCAGGCATCTGGTGCGTGGGTTGTCTTAGAAAGTGGAATCACATCTACAAGTTACACAGCAACTGGTCTTAACCCAGGATCTTTTTACAATTTTGCAGTAAAAGCAAGAAACACGGTAGGCTTTGGAGTTTTGTCAAATCCAGTACAAATACTAGCTGCTAAAGTACCTAATGCTCCATTAAGTCTTGTAAATAATCCAGAACAAACAAATGCATATTAGATTGGCGTTTCATGGCAGCCTGGAACATACAACGGCGGTAGCTCAGTTATTGATTATAGAGTTTCATACGATCAGGGCACAGGAACTTATGTTGTAATTGCTAGTGGCTTAGGCGAGACTCAATACATGACATCACAGAACTCTACAGTTTAGTTGACAGCTAACTAAAAATACACTTTTAAAGTAGAAGCTAGAAATGTGATTGGTTACAGTGAATTATCAGCTGAAGTGACCGTTCTTGCAGCTAGAGTACCAGACCCACCTAAAGATTTAGCCAATGATGTCGTTGTCACAGCACAATCAGTAATTGGACTTACTTGGAGTCCTGACTATGATGGTGGTAGTCCAATAATAGATTACAGGATATTTTCAGACTAAGGCATTGACAGCTGGGCGATTTTATCATTTGGAATTTCTACGACCAGCTTCACTGCAATAGGTCTTGTTTCGGGTTAAACTTACAAATTCTACGTTCAAGCTAGAAATATAGTTGGATTTAGTTAATAGTCTTTGAGCGTGACAATTATCGCAGCTGCAGTCCCAAACCCACCTTTGAATCTTTAAAATGTTGTTTCGATTACTAATGCTTAAAACATAGGTCTTTAATGGACAGCTGCTTACGATGGTGGAAGCCCGATCGTTGATTATACTTTGATTTACGATTAATCAACAGGTGATTATGTCACGTACTAAGTAGGCATACAAGGCACGAGTATTACGGTGAACAGTCTCGTCAATAACAAATTGTACTCTTTTAAGGTTCAGGCAAGAAACAGTGTCGGGTTAGGCTAGTTTACTTAGCCCATTACGATTCTATCAGCTAGAGTACCAGATGCTCCTTCAGCTATTGCAAACGATTAACTTGTCACACGCGCTGGAATCATTGGTGTTAATTGGACTCCTGGAAGCGATGGTGGTTCACCAATCATCTCTTATGAGCTCTAATACGACTAAGCAACTAATACCTGGACGGTTCTTGAAAGCAGTCTTACCGGATTAGCTTATACCGCAAATGGACTTACGCAAGGTTTAACATATAACTTTTAGGTTAGAGCTTTGAACGTTGTCGGCTTCAGTCCCATGTCACATTCAGTTTCGGTCATAGCCGCTGCAGTACCAGACTAAGTCATTACTTTAAAAAATGATCCTGCAGTCACAGATTTCACTAAAATAGGTTTGAGTTGGGATGCAAGTTACGATGGTGGTTCCCCCGTTTTAGATTATCAAATAAACTACGGTTTAGCATCAGGATTGTTTGAATTATTGGCTGTTGGAGTCGGCTAGACATCTTACACCACAACTGCGAATCTGACTGCTGGATTGTACTATAAGTTTACTGTTCAATCAAGAAATGCAGTTGGATTGGGCTTGGTTTCAAACCAAGTGACCGTCATTGCTGCAAGGACGGCTGACACTCCCCTTCCTCCTTTGACAGTCATCAATGGAAACAATGTGGTGATTTCGTGGTCAGAACCTTTTAACGGTGGAACACCTATAACTTCTTACACCATTAAGATGCTTACAAGTGACGGAATTTCTTACGCTTAGGCCAATTCCTGTGATGGAACACAACAATCGACGTATTCTTCAGGTATTTGTACTGTGCCTATAACAGAATTCAAAAATCAACCCTTTAATTTGCCTTGGGGAAGTACAATCAGGGCCACGCTGATTGCGAATAACGTAGTCGGTAGCTCACCTTAATCAAATCCTGGTGGTAATGCCATAATCCTAACTTTACCAGACCCACCATTGAATCTCAAGGATAATCCAGCAACTACAAATGCAAAACAAATCTTGATTTCGTGGGAACAAGGCTTAGAAAATGGTGGTACTCCCGTATTAGACTACACCTTGTGGTACGACTAATCCACTAACAATTTTGTTGTATTCGCCTAAAACATAACAAGCTCTTAATTCCTTATTACTACTTTGCAAATGGGCAGCTAGTACCAATTCAAATTGCAAGCAAGAAATGCGTACGGGATAAGTTAAACTTTTTCCAACACAGCGTCAATTTTACAAGCACAGATGCCCAGCTAACCTAACCCATGTACGACAACCGTAAATTCTGATATTTCAGTTACAATCAGTTGGACTCCGCCTTCTGCACAAGGATCTCCTATCACAAATTATACTGTGTTAATACGAAAATCTGACAACATAACTTTCGCTTAAGATTTTGTGAATTGTGGAGCAACTGATCCAGCTTTTACGACATGTCAAGTGCCCACAAGTGTTCTTACATCCGAGCCATTTAACTTACCATGGGGATCAAGCATATTTGCTAAAGTCTTAGCTACAAACAAGTATGGAAATTCGCTGACCTCTTCACCTGGTAATGGAGCCATCATGCTAACAAAACCTTCGGCACCTTAGATGCTTTAAGACGTTCCCTAAGTAACTAATGGTTATCAGATAGGTCTGACATGGAATAAGAGTCTGTTCGACGGTGGCACCCCAATTATAAACTACAGAATCTGGCAAGATTAAGGAATCGGAACGTATGTGATTCTAAATGATGTGACAAGTGTTTCATAAACTTTGACTTATACTGCAACCACTTTGACTATGGGGACTAATTACACTTTTAAGGTAACAGCTAAGAATTCTTTTGGCTATTCGCAGTTCTCAAATCTTGTGACCATTTTGTAAGCTGAAAGACCCTTGATTCCACCAACACCGACAACTGTAAGTGTGAGCAACACATCAGTGATTGTACAATTCTAGGCTCCTTCTAGTTAGGGATCTCCTATAACATCATACACCATTAAGTTCAGAACAAGTGACTTGACGACATTCTTGCTCAATTCAAATTGTGATGGATCAGGCGCGTAAGTTGTTTAATCTAAAACATGCTCTGTGCCCACTTCCTCTCTTTTAGCTCCTCCATTCAATTTGCCATGGGGATCAAGCATTTATGTTACTATAACAGCAACTAACTTGTATGGAACATCAGACGTTTCAAACTAAGGAAATGGTGCAGTGATTTTGACTATTCCAGATGCTCCTTTAAATCTAGCCAACAATGCAGGCTTGACTTCAGCTCAACAGACGGGACTTACTTGGTCTCAAGGTCTGTCTAACGGAGGCACACCTGTAATCTCTTACAGTTTATTCTTCGATCAGGGCATGACCGATGGTTAATTCATTCCTGCCGCAACTGGTGTGTAAACAACTTCTTATACCATGACAGGACTTACTGCAGGAACAACCTATAAATTCAAAGTATAGTCAAGAAACGCTTTTGGTTACAGTTAATTCTCACAAGTTATTTCTATATTAGCTGCACAGCCGCCAAGTTAACCCACAGCTCCCACAACAACATTTGCAAGTACTTATGTTTTGATAGATTGGGTGCAGCCTAATGCAAATGGTTCCCCAATAACATCTTATGTAATCTTCATTTAGACAAATGATGGCACATTTGAAGTCAATCTTGTAAATTGTAATGGAAGCAGCCAAACAATTTTGGTAAATGCCTAGTGTATCATACCCGCTACGGATTTCATTGCTGCTCCCTTTAACTTAGCTTGGGGTTCAAGCATTTATGCTAAAGTGATAGCAGTAAACAATTATGGCCCTTCAAGCGCATCACCAGTAGGAAATGGAGCAGTTATTCTTACTAATCCAGATCCACCACAAAACTTGGTTAATGATCCAACAGTTTCGAATGCCATCTAAATCAAGATTATGTGGCAAGCTCCTTAATAAAATGGTGGAAGTCAAATCATAGACTATACAATTTACTACGACAATGCTTAAGGCTCTTACTAACTGCTCGCCCAGAATGTTAAAAATCTATACTACACCACTGCAAATGTTGTGGCTGGAAGTACTTATAAGTTTTATGTATTGGCGAGAAACTCTTACGGACTAAGCTAGATGTCAAACAAAGTTGCAATACTTGCAGCCTAAAATCCAGGTTAGCCTACAGCTCCGACAACTTCAGTATCAGGCAACCATGTAGTCATCGATTGGGTAGCTCCTAATCCTTTAGGTTCTCCAATATTACGATACTACGTCATGATAGAACAACAGAACGGAAAGTTCAGTGAAGACTTAGTTGACTGTAACGGAGCTTCAGCAACTGTAATGGCATAACAGAGTTGTAATGTGTTGATTTCTACTCTTATGGCAAG
>Ga0078894_10000509_pt1 | contig 27037 bp, 10 predicted proteins | sample LauGreSu1BDMLBSD_2_FD_67506 | JGI IMG/M metagenome (GOLD analysis project Ga0078894, IMG submission 67506) | Freshwater lake microbial communities from Lake Michigan, USA - Su13.BD.MLB.SD (version 4) (version 4) | ecosystem: Environmental > Aquatic > Freshwater > Lake | place: Lake Michigan... | reverse complement strand
GTCAATAAAGACAGTAAAATCAAATCGGCATCCAGGCCATAGACAAGAAAAGGGCCCTGAATCTTCTTCTCACTAACAACTTGCCGAATCCAATTCATCACCTTGTGCTCTCCCTCTCCTGGCTCACGAACACCACTCACAATCCATCCCCGCCCCTGCTCACGACATAACCCCTCTAACACCGTCGTCAAGCGATCCATAAAGGCCGTTCCAGGAGTAATCGCATTGCTATCCCAGCCGCCCCCGCCCGCCTGCTGTAAGCGAAGCCAGGCAGACTTGAATCTCCGAACACGCTGCTGACGAATCTTCGCCATGGGTACAACCCCATCTACTGCCATTAGGACATGCCGAGGTCGTCCTGCTACAGCCCACACCTCCTTCACAGTTCGAACAACCTCCTTTAACAAATGACCCTCCCATTCTTCGATCTCATCTAGCCCACCGCTACTAGGAAACTGGGGCATAGAAGGAGCACGAATACACCTGTAAATCAAACAATTGAAGTCAAAGGACAGGGCCGCACCTGTTGCTGAACGACTCAGGCAACCAGGATATTGCTGTAAGATTCTTCGAAAGTAAGAAGGAATTCCCATCTTATCTTGTACCCTCTCACCGTGCTTTAGCTCGTTTCCAGTTAGAATGAGCAGTAGTCCAGGTACTTCTCAGTACTCTCTGTGGTCAACCTTCCAAAGATTCATACTTCTCCCCTTTGACAAGGCACTCCTGCAAACAGTTCCTGAAGTTGGACATCTGAGCCCTATTATCTTCATCTTCGCCACGGCCTTCTTGTCTCTCGCCACCTTCAACTCAACCCTGGGATACTTCTCGGCCTCTTCCGCCGAAGCCTACTTGATATCCAATCTCTTCAAGAGTACAAGTGATTTCCTTGTTACACCGACTTCTGGAGTCTTGAAGGAAATGCCGTCAGATGAATCGAAGAGAATGTGTAAAAGTACATTTCAGACCTTAACTCCTGCACGCTTCCGGTTCTTGATGGGAGAAGGTATCAAAGAAGATTTCCCTCATATAAGTCTCTACTTTCTCTCCTTTGCTGCATCTTACATACTCCAGGGACTTAACTTCTTCAGTCAAGAGATCAAGCAACTTGGACCTCAGTACTCGTCGAGACCTCAACTTGCCATGATCGGTGGGGCCATGATTATTGTACTCTATACCCTCTATCTCATACTCTTCGGCTGTAGTTCAACTACAACTCTTCTCTTCTCTATCTTCCTCGGTGGTTTCGTGGGCTTCATGATATCCTACCAGAATTATCTCTTGTTCGGCAAAGAGTCTGTGAATATGCTTTTTGTTCCTCCCCTTGCCAGGCGCACGGGTATGGATTACATTTGTGTGACGGCGGCTGGAAGAGCCTGAGATCCATCTAAATCTCCCGAGCAGCAACAGAGATCGGGCGCTCATGGAGTTTATCAAAGGACTTCAAGCTTCGATGGGAGACGCATTTTTAACATTGCCTCTCTTGCTTCTTGGATTTACATTCTTCTTCGGTACACTCACCTCTAACACAGGTCTATTGTATCTCTTTCTTGGACACCTACTTGTTGTACCGGCCCTCTCCTTCTTGGCCAATGAACCTGGCCCAGCCTGGACAGGGGGACCTGGGCCAGCAGACACCTTCTTCAAGTTGATAAAATGGGTACTGAGTACTTTGATCTTCTTTGGCCTTCACGGGGATGCACTGGGAGGCGGCGGTGCCTTTGGTATCTTCGCCCTTCTTCTCGTCCCCCTCATTGGTCAATACATCGTTGGAGAACCAGGAAAAGAAGTGCCGCCATTCTTCTTCCTCAACCCTGTGGCATGGTTCATACCAAAGCCGGCACCCCAGGCAACGGCAGGCCCTGCTTGCTCCGTGGTTCCCAATGCCGACCCATCAGACCCCTTTTACACAACCCCTTCAACGTGGCTTACACATATAGTGTTCTTCTTTGGTTTTATCTTCTCTAACGCCGCTGCTATTTACAATATGCCTACACCCAAGTTGTCTGGTCTTGCTGCCAATGAGAAAGAGAGAAAGAACAGGGAAGCCAGACTTGAGGCCCGTGTACGGAATCGTAAGTGGATTGCAGGATCCATAATTGCGATGTCTACTGTTCTTCTTCTCCTCCTTGTACTCTTCCGCTACAAGAAGACTCCTTGTGAAGGAGGGTTTTTCTATTCCCTCTTCCCACTCCTTGCAATTGGTCTCACAGGAGCCTCTTGGTTTACAGTTGTTCATACTAAGTGTGGTGTGCGGCCGGCAGATGTCTTGGGACTGGTACAAGGCATGATTTCTCCGGATTTGATTGATAATCCTGTTGTTTGTATGGGCTCAGAGAACTAAGGGTGCTCCCTAAAGGCCTAGAAATCCAAGACACAACAGGAAGTGTCTCTCAAATTCTTTGACCGGCGGGCCAGTTGCACCACTCTTGGCCTTATACTCTTTCCAAGTCATTCGCAGTTCTTTTCCAGTGAGTACCCCTAGATCTTGTGTAAAAGGAGGTCCTGTTGGTTTCCCAAGGCGTTGATTCACCGCCTCGTGAAACGTATGAAGCCAGAGACCAATAGAACTCGCAGAATAAGGTGTCTTCTTCTTGTACTCTTCGACATGCCTTTTACACTCTAAACAAGTTATAATTGACTCCAGATGACCAATGATCCATTCTAGTTCTCGACTGGCATCACTTCTCAAAAGGACATGCTCAGGAAGTGGAATGGCCCCGAGACCATGAAGAAGCTTCCAGAGAACTGGGCCCCAGACCGCCGGCTGTGGCATCTAAATTTGAAGTGAGCCGCATTTATTTCCGGGTGTCCGCATTCGCCACTTCAAATGGCAAGTTACACAGTTGTAGGAGAAGTCTGGTCTATGCTTGAGGCCAGCCTGATGGCCCAGGCGAGGAAACTCACAGAAGATTTGGCCTCCTACCAGAAAACTGACTTCAAGCCACTCTGGGCAAAGGTCAAACCGCAAATTAAGGTAAATCTTCTCGATATTGATCTTCCAGATCCACCCACAACGTACTGTAGTCACCCGCTATCGATGTCAGAAGGGGCCATTAAACTTCGATGCCGAGCACCTTGTATGCTTGGCTACAATGCCTGCCCAGCACACATCAATACCCCTCTAACACAGCAAGGAATACAAGGGACACAAGGAATACAAGGGACACAATCAACACCATATGAGAAAGTCGATCGTGTGTATGACTTCTATGGGCGCACGTACTTTGTCGATAGTAAAGGAATTGCCAGAGATCGAAATGGTAGACCTAAGGGAGTTGTGAAAGAGGAAGTCTTCTATGAATTTCAGCCGGTTGTTGAGGGCCAGGCAGGAGCGGAAGCAAGGGGCAACACCGAGACCGAGGGTTAAGCCGAGTTTGCTATCTCCTATGTATGGAGGAGGGTACCACATTTCCCATTTTATTTCGGACTCTTCCGCCCCCCACAGAAGGTCCCGTACGGCTGGCGAAAAAAGCCAAAAAGTGTAAAAAACTTAAAATACCCAAAAAATCTACAGGAAAAAAGAAGAAAAAAACACTAAAAAGAGGATCAGCACCAACCCCTTTTACATTTACCTTGAACTTGACCAAATTTAATATTCTCCCTCGTGGTACGTTTCAACCAGAGATCGAAAGTACTCTCTTTTTTGTGGATCCAAGCCTTACTAAGCAAAGAGATCTGTTCAAAGTCTATTCCGAAGCGATTAAAAAAAATACCTCAGGTCAACCCCTTTTTTCATTCTATACCACTGAAAATCTCAAATTCCTGCGCTCAGCCATCTATACCATACGAAAGGCCAGGAGAGCCTTCAAGTATCTTCTTCACCACTGGCTTTCTCGCCGACTCAGCCCGGCCAATGAAGAAGATCTCTTTACCCTTGAAATCCCCAAGAAACCAGTTTCTATTATTGACTGGCCTTCAAGGAAACGCTATGTCTTCGAGTCTTCCACACTCATGAAAGATATGACAGAGAGACTCCTTCACCACGACAGTTATTTCCAAGAGCCACAGGTCCCAAGAAATCCATTCACAAATCTCCCTCTAACACTCTCCCAAACACTAAGTATCTGGAATCAACTCAGAGATTCCAGACCATCCTCCGCATTTACGAATTTCCGTGCTTCTAGGTTTGACATGAACCGCTTCTCAAACGAATACTCCATTCCCCTACAACTCCATGCTTTGCGGTCTGCTTTTAAGAATGTGCAGAATATTGATGTACAGGAGAGAATTCTAGATTTTATTCAATACTGCTACGATCAAGAGGCAATTGATTGTTATTCAACTGTGTACGCACACTGTCTCAAACATTATTCGAAACACCATTTACTTGTCAAATGGATTCAGATCTGTAAAGAGTATTATGAAGCCTATATTTTATACGCAAGCAATCCTCAAAAACTCAAGATAATCCACGATAAACTATTTGACGAGGCAGATGCTTTACTCGACGGACAAATAACGCTCAGGCGCTTGGTCGCCGCCGAACTTCGCATTCTTCCTCGACCACCCGTACAGGCAAGGCAATCTCTACTTGTCATTCCAACCGTTACAATCCACTTCGAAGAGGCTGCTGCGCAACTTACGAATTTACTAAATTCCCTTTAACAACGCAGGGTGCTTAAGTTAAGCACCCGAGGGTTGCTGCTGAGATCTTAAGTTCCAGCGAATATTAAAATTAAGAACCGTAGGTTCGTAAATTTTAATATGAACGAATGACTGTTAAGTATGATAATAAAACTCCACGAGCGAAGCGAGGGGGAGTTCTTAAATTTAATACTTAACAGTTCTTAACACAAAGGTGCTAACTGGGCGAAGCCTAGATTCACGTTAGAGTTTTTTACTTAAGATCTTAGCGGTACAGAGAATACAAAGACCAAGATGTCTCAGACTCTCACTCAAAATCAACTTATTGAAATTCGCAGAGTGAAGGCTGCACTCGCTGGAGCTGGAAATACAATCAATCCTGAGTGCTTTATTGGACCTACGGGTCCTCGGGGAGATTTTGGACCTACAGGTCCCCCCGGTCCAACAGGACCTGTTTCTCCTTACATCTTTAATGGTGGAAGCGCATCATCCACTTATTCTGTGGGTCCTGCTTTCAATGCTGGAGGTGCTGCTTAGCATTAAAGAAAGCATTTGAGTTTTCTTCTAACATGTTGTTTTTACATCCACATGTTAGAAATGCCTAACATACAGATCCAATTTAGGCACGATTCGGCATTCAATTGGTCTTACTTCAATCCCGTCCTCGCAATTGGCGAAATGGGTATTGAGTTGGATTCGAATAGATTTAAAATTGGAGATGGCATTTTGAATTGGGTTAATTTGCCATATGGTGGCCTTATGGGACCTACTGGGCCAGAAGGTGGACCTACAGGATGGACGGGGCAGACTGGACATTCAGGAGCAACAGGTGTTCCAGGATCGACAGGTGCTACAGGTCCGACTGGTTTAGTTGGTCCTACAGGAATGACTGGAAGTACAGGCTCAACTGGAGCACAGGGCGAATCTGGAGCATCAGGCCTTACAGGCTCAACTGGAACAACGGGGGCTACTGGCTCAACAGGAGCTACTGGCTCAACAGGAGCCACTGGATCCACAGGGGCTACTGGCTCAACAGGACCCACTGGACCCTATGGTTCTGGTGTCTTCAATCTTAGAATTTATAACATTGTCCCTTCAACTCCCTATGCTATCCTTACAGGCCCAAACAGCGTGGCTATGTACAGACCGGCCGGTGCCCCTATTTTAGAAAATTACTCTGGGCGCTTCTATGGATTAGAATCCTACAGTGGTCCCTGCTACCTCTCATTTCAAGTATCAAATTATGACACCGCTGTTGGAATTACAACTACACCTACAGCAAATCCTGGTAGCTCGTTTGATATTGCGAATCTTTTTGCTGGAGCTTTTGTTTTTGAACTGGATGGTGTAACAAAAAGATATTTGTTTATTGAAGGGGCAACAACATACACAGGAAGTACGTTTATAGAAACTGATGTATTCAGCATTCTCTATGATGGCTTTATACTGCGGTATTACAAGAATGGAAATGTTGTGCGAACTGTGAATATAACTATCTCTGGGGCTATTTCCTTAGCTGGAGCATTCTACATTGGGGCACCGCCCACATCTACTGATACATGTGTTGTCTCAAATATCACATACCTTCCCCTTTTACAAGGTGCTACTGGAGCTTCAGGTATAACAGGGGCTACTGGTGCTACAGGGTCTACTGGGGCCACAGGGGCAACAGGGTCAACAGGGTCAACAGGAGCTACAGGGGCCACTGGTGCTACAGGGTCTACTGGGGCCACTGGGGCAACAGGCGCAACAGGGGCAACAGGGTCAACAGGGTCAACAGGAGCTACAGGAGCCATTGGTCTAACAGGAGCAACTGGTTCAACTGGAGCAACAGGCACAACAGGGGCAACTGGTGCATCAGGACATACAGGGGCAACTGGTTCCACTGGGTCAACAGGAGCTACAGGAGCCACAGGAGCCACAGGAGCCACTGGTTCCACAGGAACTACAGGGGCTACTGGCTCCACTGGGTCAACAGGGGCTACAGGAGCAACAGGAGCCACTGGGGCGACTGGATCAACGGGAATTACAGGAGCCACTGGTTCCACTGGATCAACAGGAGCTACTGGAACAACTGGAACCACTGGATCCACTGGAACCACGGGTGCTACAGGAGCCAGGGGTGACAAGTATTTGACAACCAGCTCAATTGCTATGGCAATGACACCCTCTCTGGGTGGAAGCCTTGACATATTTGTAGAACCCTTTTTACAGTACATTCCAGGAAATACAATCGTTGTAACACGAGTAGGTGATCCCCTTACCTTTTTCTATGGTGTGGTAAATACCTATACATCTTCTGATGGAGATATGTCTATACGGAATATTGAAAATATCAATGGTACATATGATGGTATTACTCAGTTCTATTACTTGGTGAATATCACAGGAGCCAGGGGACTAACAGGGAATACAGGAGCTACTGGAGCAGGTCAGACTGGTGCTACAGGTAGTACAGGTGCCACTGGAGCGACTGGATCAACTGGAGCTACTGGAGCTACAGGCTCCACGGGTACAACAGGAGCAATTGGTGCAACTGGATCGACTGGAGCCACTGGAGCTACTGGAGCTACTGGTGTCACTGGCTCCAAAGGTGATATGGGTGCTACTGGAGCAACAGGCGCTACAGGTGCTACGGGAGCCACTGGATTAACGGGCGCATCAGGAGCCAGTGGTGCTACAGGAGCATCAGGCGCTACTGGTGCTACGGGAGCTACAGGACTAACGGGCGCATCAGGAGCCAGTGGTGCTACTGGATCAACGGGAGCCACTGGATCCACGGGTGCCACAGGTTCTCCTGGCGATAAGTATCTGTCAAGAACTACATCTGACCTTGTAATTTCCCCAACAACAGGAGGAGCAGAGGATTTCTACATCGCCCAATGGCTTGCCCTCATCCCAGGCAATACTGTCATTGTTGTTCGAGATGGCGACCCTACCTCTTTTTTCATTGCCACTGTCCTCACTTATGAGAGGGATACTGGTAGAATAGTGGTGAATGATATCTATAATATTACAGGCACATATAACAACACCACAGCATATTATTATTATGTGAATCTCAATGGCTCTATTGGTCCATCAGGAAGTACTGGAGTAACAGGAGCCACAGGACAACCAGGAGACCTCTTTAACACAAGTACCACGACTGCCGTGATTCTCACGCCTTCTACCCTGAACAATATGACCCTCAATGTTGCAACTAATTTAGCCTACTTGCCTGGAAATTCAGTTGTTGTAGTAAGCAGTGCTAGCTCAGCAAATCGCTTTGAAGCAACAGTAAATTCCTATTTTCGCAACACTGGTGTAGTTGTACTTGAGAGTATCACAAATATAAGAGGATCGTTCTCTTCCCTTGTTGTCTACAACATGAACCTTGATGGTATTGATGGACCAACTGGATCCGTTGGGCCTACTGGCAGTACTGGTCCTACAGGTATTCAGGGACCTGCTGGAGATAAGTACAATACACAAACAAGCTCAGTTGCCATTGACCCAACAACACCCCCTTTAACACTTACCGTCGCAAATGATCTAGCATACATTGCTGGAAATTCAGTAGTTGTTGTGAAATCAACAAATTCCAGTGTTCGGTTTGAAGCCACAGTAAGCTCCTATAGTTCTGGTACTTTAGTACTCACGAATATTGTCAATATCCAGGGATCTTTCGGCGGTTCAGCGGTCTACAATGTGAACCTTGATGGAATTGATGGCCCAAGTGGCACCACTGGATCAACGGGAGCAACAGGGGCCACGGGATCAACTGGATCAACTGGGGCAACAGGGGCTACGGGATCAACTGGATCAATTGGAGCAACAGGCACAAGTGGAACAACAGGTGCTACTGGATCAACTGGAGCAGTTGGATCAACTGGATCAACTGGAGCAACTGGTATAACTGGACCAACTGGTGAGAGAGGGGATCACTATTTTACACAAACTGCCTTTGATATGGCAATCACACCTGTTGTAAATGGAAGTCTCAACTTTGTAATTGATCCTTATTTATCATATGCCTCAGGGAATACTGTTATTATTTCACGTGTTGGTGATAGCACCACCTATTTCTATGCGGTTGTAAATACGTACAATAGGGCAACAGGTGACCTTGCCGTGAATAAAGTAGATTATATTTATGGTACATATAATGGAGTCACTGAGTATTTCTATACTGTGAATATTGCTGGTGCTATTGGTCACACAGGAACGACAGGTGCTACAGGGCCTATTGGAACAGGACCAACGGGGCCAACAGGAGCAGGTAGCACAGGACCTACTGGACCGATTGGACCTATTGGAACTGGTCCTACAGGGCCAGCAGGAGGAGGCGGCACAGGACCTACTGGACCCATTGGACCTATTGGAACAGGACCGACAGGGCCACCAGGAAGTGCTCAAAATACAGGAGCTACTGGACCCACTGGACCAATTGGCACAGGACCGACAGGACCAGCAGGAGGTGGCACTGGACCTACTGGGCCGATTGGACCAATTGGTACAGGACCGACAGGACCAGCAGGAGGTGGCACTGGACCTACTGGACCAGCAGGAGGTGGAACAGGTGTCTCAGGGGCATCAGGTGCCACGGGCGCTACTGGAGCCACAGGGGCTACTGGCCCTACTGGACCTATTGGAACAGGAGCCTCGGGTGCCACTGGAGCTACAGGAGCCATTGGTGTTACTGGGCCTACTGGACCCCTTGGAACAGGAGCATCAGGAGCCACAGGGGCGACAGGTGCGACTGGAGCCACTGGACCTACTGGACCTATAGGTACAGGAGCATCAGGAGCCACTGGAGCAACTGGAGCCACGGGAGCTACTGGTGCAACAGGACCTACTGGACCCCTTGGAACAGGAGCATCAGGAGCAACTGGAGCCACGGGAGCTACTGGTGCAACAGGACCTACTGGACCCCTTGGAACAGGAGCATCAGGAGCCACGGGTGCTACAGGAGCTACTGGTGCAACTGGACCCACTGGACCCCTTGGAACAGGAGCGTCAGGAGCCACGGGTGCTACGGGAACTACTGGTGCAACTGGCCCCACTGGGCCTATTGGAACAGGAGCATCAGGAGCCACGGGTGCGACTGGAGCTACAGGAGCCACTGGATCTACTGGCCCCACTGGACCCCTTGGAACAGGAGCATCAGGAGCTACGGGTGCGACAGGAGCAACTGGAGCAACTGGGCCTACTGGACCCCTTGGAACAGGAGCATCAGGAGCCACGGGTGCGACTGGAGCTACTGGTGTAACAGGACCCACTGGACCTATAGGAACAGGAGCATCAGGAGCCACAGGTGCCACTGGACCGGCAGGAGCCAATGGCGATAGATACAACACAAGCACAACTTCTTCCGTGCTTATTACACCAACTCAAGGAGGTAGCGTAGGACCTTTGACAATTGCCTCAGGCCTTGCCTATATCACAGGGAATTCAGTTGTTGTTACAGATTCAGGTGGTTCAAACCGCTTTGAAGGTACAGTTACTACTTACAGCGGATCAAGCGTGACAATAGGATCTATTACAAATATCATAGGCACTTTTGGCATATCAAGAATATACAATATTAATTTGGACGGTATTGATGGACCTACTGGTACAACAGGGACGACAGGTGCAACAGGAACAACTGGGCGCACAGGATCAACTGGGTCGACTGGATCTACTGGCCCTACTGGACCGGCAGGCGCTGCTGGCTCTGCTGGCGCAGCAGGCCCGACTGGAAGCACAGGATCGACTGGATCAACTGGACCTGCGGGGGCTGCTGGCGCAGCAGGATCGACTGGACCAACAGGTTTGACTGGACCTGCTGGAGTTTCTGGAGTTGGAACTACTGGAACAACAGGTACCACAGGAACAACAGGAGCGACCGGCCCGGCTGGAGCCCCTGGTGGTGTGACACAGATCGTCGCTGGAACAAATGTGACTATTTCACCTACAAATGGTCTTGGCATTGTTACCATCAACTCGAGTGGAGGCGGGGGTGGCAGCACAAAAACTGCAATTATTAGATTTTCTTCTGCTACAGCTTCTACGCTTACAGCTAATTCGGCAGATACAACTTCAGTTTCTGGAATGTTTACTGCTGTTACAAATACAACTGCTGTAGTTACAATTACACTTGATTCTCCATATTATTCATCTACAAATACTGTAAATGGAAGAACAGTTCCACTTTTATACTTTGGTCAAATTATTTGGAATGCAGGCGGTACAACAAGAGTAAATTCATTCCCTGGAATTAATGTTTCAGGTACTGCTCCTTTTGTTACTGAAAGTGGTATAACAATAAGTATTAATATTACACCAGTTGCTTCACTTGCAAATGTATCAGATACTGGTTCTATTTTATACAATTCTACTACATCAACAGGATATGCACTTGCGTTGTATATAATATTTTTTAATTAATATAAATATATATAAAACTATTTGCCAGAGGCTTCTAGCTTATTGTATATAGTTTTTGCTTCATATCTAATTAGAATGGCACTGAGTCCCCCTTTAATCCTGAATGTACAGGGGTTTATAAATTCTTATTTAGATACTGCAGGTAATCCAAATTATTATGGATATTCTATAACACTTCAAGCCCCTTATAATTTTAACGGCGGCGTTTATGATTGTACTACGCTTGCTCCAGGTATGTATATTTCAACTGATCCGGCTGGCCGTGGTGTAACACACCGTATTGTTAGTGTAACATCAGATCCACTTACTGATCCAAATACAGGAAATACATTCACTAATCCTGATCCTTCAACATATGTAGATCTTATTATTGAAGATGTAGATTCCTATAATGCTTTGCTTTCGCCTTTTGGAAATGGAAGTCCTGCAGATGGAGCTTTTGGTTATATATACCAATTAGCTAACCAATTACCTCTTTTAACATCTGTTGAACAAGCCCCCACAAGTCAATTTCCTGCATCACAGCTTGCTCGATTTCTCACATTTTATTCAGGTGGCGGTGGCGGTGGCGGCGGAACAGGATCAACAGGACCCACAGGACTCCAAGGATCCACTGGACAAACAGGTCCAGCAGGAGAAACAGGGTCTACTGGGCAGACAGGCGCAACTGGCCTTCAAGGTAGTACAGGCGCAACAGGACCCACAGGACTAGAAGGACAAACTGGATCTACAGGAGCTACTGGAATCCAAGGAGCAACAGGAGCAACAGGAATCCAAGGAGAAACTGGACAAACAGGAGCCACTGGACTTCAAGGAGTAACTGGAGAAACAGGAGCCACTGGACTTCAAGGAGCAACTGGAGAAACAGGACCCACAGGACTTCAAGGAGCAACTGGAGAAACAGGAGCCACTGGACTCCAAGGAGTAACTGGAGAAACAGGAGCCACTGGACTCCAAGGAGCAACTGGAGAAACAGGACCCACAGGACTCCAAGGAGAAACTGGACAAACAGGCGCAACAGGACTCCAAGGATCAACAGGAGAAACAGGTCCTACTGGACTCCAAGGAGCAACTGGAGAAACAGGACCCACAGGACTCCAAGGATCAACAGGAGAAACAGGTCCTACTGGACTCCAAGGAGCAACTGGAGAAACAGGACCCACAGGACTTCAAGGAGCAACTGGAGAAACAGGACCCACAGGACTCCAAGGAGAAACAGGAGCCACAGGCGCAACAGGAGCTATTGGAGAAACAGGAGCCACAGGCGCAACAGGAGCCACTGGACTCCAAGGAGCCATAGGAGCCACAGGAGAAACAGGCGCAACAGGACTCCAAGGAGAAACTGGACAAACAGGCCCTACTGGACTCCAAGGATCAACAGGCCAAACTGGATCACAAGGACCTGCCCTTTACACCCTTTTTACATCATCCCCTTACATATCCTTTCCCACCTCAGATTCCGTCACAAAATCTGGTGGTATAGGAGGTGTACTGAACAACGCCTTCACTCTAGAAACCTATCAGACAGCATTCCTCTCTTTTACAGTTACCACCAACGATAAAGATAAACATATAGGCCTACAAGAACCAGGAGGTATCGCTATCCTGTATGGCTTTGATTTCGCATCTGGACAAGTTTCTACAGTGTACAATGGTGGTATATCTGGTGTAGGTTCATATCAACCTAATGATCTTTTCTCTATTACATTTGACGGTACAAATGCCATCTACACACAAAATTCTACGGTAGTTGCTACATTTTCCGCTTTGGCCCCTGCTCCCTTGAGGGCTCAGATTGGACTTTATGCGAATAATGACCTTGTTCAGAATATTAAGTTTGGATATTTGGCACCAGGATCTCAAGGACCTCAAGGAAATCCAGGTGATACTGGTGCAACAGGACCCACTGGTGCCGATGGTGTTACAGGTGCTACAGGTGCTGACGGTGCCACAGGTCAAGCAGGGGTAACTGGTTCCACAGGTGAAACTGGCCAAACAGGAGCGACTGGTGAAACAGGAGCAACTGGTGCTACAGGTGAAGCAGGTCAAACTGGCCAAACAGGAGCGACTGGTGAAGCAGGACAGACAGGAGCGACTGGCGCAACAGGCCAAGCAGGACAACCAGGTCAAACAGGTGAAACAGGAGCGATTGGTTCCACAGGAGCCAGTGGACCTACAGGTGAAACAGGCGCAACAGGACCTCAAGGCCCAGGAGGAGATAGCTACCTCACAACATTCACAGATAATCCTGCCCCCGTACAAGGTGGCAGCCTTGGCCCTTTTACAGTGGACCCAGGCCTTGCCTATCGCCCTGGTACTTCCGTGAAAGTGACAAAAGTATCCACTCCGCTCCAGGATTCTTTCGAGGCTCGTGTGAGTTCGTATGACACTGGTTCAGGTGCTATCGAATTCGATCAGATCGTAAACATCCAAGGAACCTTCGGATCTGACACATACAATGTAAACCTCGACGGCATTGACGGACCAACTGGTCCTAAGGGAGATACAGGCCCCATCACCTATTACATCTTCGACGGTGGAGATCCATCAACTAACTACTCTGATGGCCCTGCGTTCAACGCTGGTGGCGCAGGCATAACAGGAAATACTGGGCCAAGTGGTGCCTACAACGGAGCTAATATCGTCCTCCAGCTGCGTCACGGCACAGCTGCTGAATGGTCTCAAGTCAACCCGCTTCTCGCAATTGGTGAGCTTGGATATGAAATTGACACAGGCCTTTTCAAGATTGGTACTGGTACACTCAGATGGAATCTGCTCCCCTATGGAGGGCTGGGAGGCCCAACAGGCCAAAGGGGCATGACTGGTACAACAGGTCCCACTGGGCCAATTGGTACAGGCGCAACAGGACCTAGTGGTTCCACGGGTTCAACAGGTACTCCAGGCTCAACAGGGGTAACAGGCGCAACAGGACCTACTGGTTCCACGGGTTCAACAGGTACTCCAGGCTCAACAGGGGCAACTGGATCAACTGGATCAATAGGTGCCACAGGCGCAACAGGAGCAACTGGATCTACAGGGGCAACAGGGGCAACAGGGGCAACTGGATCAACTGGATCAATAGGTGCCACAGGCGCAACAGGAGCAACTGGATCTACAGGGGCAACAGGGGCAACTGGATCAACTGGATCAATAGGTGCCACAGGCGCAACAGGGGCAACAGGTACTCCAGGCTCAACAGGTTCTACAGGACCAATAGGAGCAACAGGGGCAACAGGTAGTACAGGGGCAACTGGATCAACAGGGGCAACAGGCACCACTGGTAGAACAGGCACTACAGGAAGCACAGGCTCAACTGGACCAGCAGGCTTTACAGGCTCCACGGGACCCACGGGATCGATATCCACCACAGTTCCAACCCTTACAGTACAAGGCACCACTTCTGTACAGCAAATCCAGGAAACTATTAATACAAAAACGAGCGCAACAGGCACAGTTACACATGACTGGTCCACAGGGGCTATCTTTTATCATTCAAGTATATCCTCTAACTTCACAGCAAATATTACAAATCTCCCAACAACTGCCGATAAATCCTACGTTGTAACTCTCATTCTCAGTCAAGGTGGCACAGGATACTACGCAAATGCTCTCCAAATTAATTCTTCAGCTGTTACTATACGCTGGTTTAATAATACTACACCCACCCCTGGTACCAATAAGATTGAAGTACAATCCTTCACTCTCTTTTACACAGGTTCCATATGGTACGCTCTATCCCAGTTTACAAGTTTTAATTAATATCTTTTCTCCCTCATGAGAAATGCCTTTTTTGAGTTCCTCTGCTGCATCCTTAGGATTTGGCAGAGCTGCTCAATCAGCCGCAGACCCCTCAAATCCCATTGTATCAGGAAATGCTACAACAAGCATGTCCACTACAGGTGCTACTGCAATATCAGGTGTTGCTGGGGTTGATGATGGATTCGGTGCCATTCCAACAACTTCAACATTCCCTTTTTACTTCTTTGGCACGAATTACGGATCAGGAGCCACATCACCAAACGGAATTTACTGGAATACTAATAATGTGCTCGGATTTGGAGCAGGTACGAATACAATTGCCTGGGTAGCAAATACTGGGCGAGGTATTTTAATGGGGAATACTGATCGACGGACTGATCCAAATGCCTGGTACTTTCCTATTACAACAAGCGGGAATTATGTAATACTAAGAATTCTTGTATTTTTCAGAAATGTTTACAATGCTGGTGTGGCAGGTGAAGGACAAGTAGCCATCCGTATGGCAAGAAACACAGTAAATGGCAAACAATATATTGAATTTAGAACATTCAAAGGAAGTGGAACGGCCAACTCAGGAGCAATTACAACAACAGGTGCCTGGAATATTACAAACGGCACAGCATTCCAGAATACCTTCGGATCCACCTTTAACACAGGTTTCCCAGCAGACAATACAAGTTATGTACTTTCCTCTGACGCTAATGGAAATGGATGGATTTTCTCTAACACATCCTACCTCAACATTTAATCATAAAGGGGGCTAAAAGACCGATCAAATCTGCCCTTTCAGATAGAACATGCCCTACATCCAGATTCAGTTTCGTAGGGGGACTGCCCTTCAGTGGTCCACCCAAAATCCTATTTTGGCCATTGCTGAAATGGGTCTGGAAACAGACACCCAGCAATTCAAAATAGGTGATGGTGTGAGGAACTGGAACGACCTCCCGTACGGTGGCCTCAAAGGAGACACTGGATTCACAGGTCCTCCTGGATATACTGGAAGCACAGGTGAAACAGGAGTAACCGGTCCAACAGGAACACCAGGCGACACCTTTAACACAAGTACACAGACATATGCTTCGAGTGCTCCTGTGCCTATCCAAGGTGGAAGCCTTTCCTTCACGGTTGGAATCCGCCTGGCCTATATAACAGGAAATTCTATACTTTTTATTTATTCATCAGATTCATCTATCCGTTTTGAGGGTCGAGTACAGTCCTACAATCCACAGGATGGCTCTATGACTGTAGATTCTATCACAAATATCCAAGGGACTTTTCTAGCTGGCACCTACAACATTAACCTCGACGGTATTGATGGCCCTACTGGATCTACAGGCGCAACAGGGGATATAGGCGAAACAGGTACCACTGGAACAACAGGTGCATCAGGTGCAACTGGACCCCGAGGTGATACTGGGCCTACTGGAGCAACTGGAGACACAGGATCTATGGGAAGCACAGGAGCAACAGGAGAAACAGGTGCTACAGGCTACACTGGATATACAGGAGAAGTAGGACCTACAGGTGAAACAGGGCCTACTGGAGAACAAGGCCCAACGGGCGAAACAGGATCAACTGGAACAGAAGGACCTACAGGTGAAACAGGGCCTACTGGCGCACAAGGCCCACAGGGAGCTGCGGTTGGCCTCGTCTTCTACCTTGATTCTGATAATCAAACCTATGCTGGGACTACACTCGCTACCACAATGTCTACTACAGCAAATACAAGTACTCAGACGACAATAACATATCTAAGCCAAGCTGGCGAGACAGATGTCACACTTGCCTCTTTTACACAAGCTCCTGGACTCTTACAAAGTACTGTAATTCCTCCTGGATTTTGGGAAATTAATTTATATGGATTTGCAACAAATTCCTCTGTACAATTCTACTTTTCTCTCTATTATGTCGATTCTGATGGAACTTCAAATAAAACACTCATTTCTCAAGGTAGTGCACAATCCGCAAGTCCGTTTAATTTGAATGTCATCAACCAAAACACCCTCTATGTTCCTCTAACAAACTTGCCTGATACTACAAAGCGCCTCGTCGTTGATCTTCATATTCTCCCTGGATCGAGTAACCGCACAGTTACACTCGAATTCCGTGATAATACAATAAGCCATTTACACACAAGTATAGGAAATATTGGAGATACTGGTGCAACAGGAGCCACGGGTGCCATAGGAGCTACTGGTGAAACTGGTCCCACTGGATATACAGGAGATACTGGTCCTACTGGTGATTCAGGTGCAACAGGAGACACAGGACCCACTGGCGACACTGGAGCGACTGGAGAACAAGGACCAACAGGCGATACTGGTGCAACAGGTGATACAGGCTACACAGGTGACACTGGCCCAACAGGTGACACTGGTACAACAGGTGATACAGGACCCACAGGTGACACTGGACCGACTGGCGACACTGGACCAACAGGAGATACTGGACCCACAGGCGATACTGGTGCAACAGGTGATACAGGCTACACAGGTGACACTGGACCCACAGGCGATACAGGGCCGACTGGGGATACTGGATCCACAGGAGACACTGGACCGACTGGAGATACAGGACCGACTGGCGACACTGGGCCGACAGGTGATACAGGACCCACGGGTGACACTGGACCTACTGGGGATACTGGGCCCACAGGTGACACTGGACCGACCGGCGATACAGGACCGACAGGAGATACTGGACCAACGGGAGACACTGGACCCACAGGCGATACTGGACCTACTGGGGATACTGGACCTACAGGTGACACTGGAGCAACAGGTGATACTGGACCCACTGGAGACACTGGCCCAACAGGAGATACTGGGCCCACAGGAGACTTTGGACCTACTGGAGCCACAGGTCAACCAGGAGACCTCTTTAACACAAGTACTGTCAATTCACCAATTATAGATCCTACAGCCCCATCTATCTCTATATTTGTGAGCGCAGGGTTGGCCTATATTATAGGAAATTCAGTTGTTGTTATTGCTCAAGATGATCCCACTATTCGGTTTGAGGGTACCGTTCAAGCTTATTTTAAACTCACTGGTGAAATTCAAATAAATACTATTCAAAATATTCAAGGTGATTTTACTTTTCCTCATACTTGGAATGTAAACTTGGATGGTATTGATGGACCCACAGGCGCAACTGGTGCTACAGGTGAACAAGGTGCCACAGGTGAAACAGGAGCTACAGGCCAACCAGGAGATAAATTCAATACTGCAATGGTTGCCCCAGATATTCTTGATCCCACATCACCCCCTCTAACACTCACTGTCGCTCCTAACCTCGCCTACATTACAGGAAATTCAGTCGTTGTGGTTGAACAAACTGATTCAAACAATAGATTCGAGGCGGTTGTACAAACTTACACCCCTGCTACAGGAATCCTGGTTCTCGGTGGAATAGTGAATATCCAAGGAACCTTTGGAAATCCAGCCATCTACAATGTCAACTTGGACGGAATTGATGGACCCACAGGAGCCACAGGCGCAACAGGAGCAACAGGCGAACAAGGTGCGACAGGAGAAACTGGACAGCAAGGACAATCAGGTGACACTGGAGCAACTGGTGCCTATGGACCAGCCTCTTTTACACTCCAAACCCTCTCTGGCACTCCAACCCTCAACTCACCCAACTCTATAACATTATATCAGCATCCTCAATCTCTTCGAACTGCCGAAACATATGCTGTTACAAACAATACAGCTGTCTATTTCCAGGCAAAAATCACAGGAACCCCAGGATTTACTGCTGGAACTGAATATATAGGAGTAGGTTTAACCAATTACTTTGGCATTGTTACAGGGGGAAATAGTATTGATTTATGGAGTGCTGCTGGAAAGTTTGGTGACACAAGTATAAGCGATGGAGATATTTTTGCTATTTATGTCACTATTGAAGGTGCTAACTTTTTCATTAATGGATCTCAAGTAGGATCAGTATCCTCTGCGAGTGCCACTACACAAGAATATGCTTCTTTTACAACCTTTGGAGGCTATCCTTCGGGACAAAATACTATCATAGAAAATATAAGTGTATATGTCTCAGGTCCTCCAGGGCCTACAGGTAGTACTGGATCCACGGGTGATACTGGGCCAAGAGGAGATTCAGGACCGACTGGCGATACTGGACCAACAGGCGATACTGGACCAACAGGAGATACTGGCTACACAGGAGACACTGGTCCTACTGGCGATACTGGGCCTACTGGGGATACTGGACCCACAGGAGACACTGGGCCAACAGGAGATTCAGGACCGACTGGCGATACTGGGCCTACTGGGGATACTGGACCCACAGGAGATACAGGACCAACAGGAGACACAGGACCTACTGGCGATACTGGACCCACAGGAGACACTGGTCCCACAGGAGATACAGGACCAACAGGAGACACAGGACCTACTGGCGATACTGGGCCTACAGGGGACACTGGTCCTACAGGAGACACTGGCTACACAGGAGACACTGGGCCGACTGGTGATACTGGCCCCACAGGTGATACAGGACCTACAGGAGACACTGGACCGACTGGTGATACTGGGCCCACTGGCGACACTGGACCTACTGGAGACACTGGATACACAGGTGATACAGGACCGACTGGTGACACTGGACCGACTGGTGATACTGGCCCCACAGGAGACACAGGACCTACAGGTGACACTGGATCCACAGGTGACACTGGCACTACAGGAGATACTGGACCGACAGGTGATACAGGACCTACAGGAGACACAGGACCAACAGGAGACACTGGACCCACAGGTGATACAGGACCTACAGGTGACACTGGATCCACAGGTGACACTGGACCGACTGGTGATACTGGCCCCACAGGAGATACAGGACCAACAGGTGATACTGGACCAACAGGAGACACTGGACCGACTGGGGATACAGGACCAACAGGAGACACTGGACCGACTGGCGACACTGGGCCAACAGGAGATACTGGACCAACTGGTGATACTGGGCCCACAGGAGATACTGGGCCAACTGGAGATACTGGACCTACAGGAGACACTGGACCGACTGGTGATACTGGGCCCACTGGCGACACTGGACCTACTGGAGACACTGGCTACACAGGTGACACAGGACCGACTGGTGATACTGGGCCCACTGGCGACACTGGACCTACTGGAGACACTGGCTACACAGGTGACACAGGACCAACAGGCGATACTGGGCCAACAGGTGACACTGGACCAACAGGTGATACAGGACCAACAGGAGATACTGGACCGACTGGGGATACAGGACCAACAGGAGACACTGGACCAACAGGAGATACTGGACCAACTGGTGATACTGGACCAACAGGTGATACTGGACCAACTGGGGATACTGGACCGACTGGGGATACAGGACCAACAGGACCAACAGGAGACACTGGGCCGACTGGTGATACAGGACCAACAGGAGATACTGGACCGACTGGGGATACAGGACCAACAGGACCAACAGGAGACACTGGACCAACAGGAGATACTGGACCAACTGGTGATACTGGACCGACTGGTGATACTGGACCAACAGGTGATACAGGACCAACAGGAGATACTGGACCGACTGGGGATACAGGACCTACTGGGTATACTGGACCTACAGGTGATACTGGACCCACAGGAGACACTGGGCCGACTGGTGATACAGGACCTACAGGTGATACAGGACCTACTGGGGATACTGGACCTACAGGTGATACTGGACCCACAGGAGACACAGGACCCACAGGTGACACTGGACCAATAGGTGAGACTGGACCAACAGCGTCATTGCCTAATCTAACTCTTTATGGATTTACGACAAATCAAGGTCTGAATACAGGATCAATACTATTCACGGATTCCCTTACACTTCTTAGCTTAGGAGGCATTTGGCCAAGCGCAGGTACATGGGCACCCATAACAGTTTCCGCAGACGATCCTCTTGGTCCGTCTCTAACATTCACTGCTCCGCATACAGTACAAAATGGAAAGTTCTCCTTAAGGGCTGTCATTGGTGTAGCGACAACTCCTACAGAACCAGTCACCCTATATTTTAAATTCTTGATTAATGGAACCCCCTCTTACACATCCTCAGCACAAGCCGCAGGTGATATGAACTTTACTTTCACGATCGCCCAAACAATTCGTCAATCTGATAGTCTTTCCATACAGTTTTATTGGGCTGATAACGTGAATGGTGCTACTATAGATAATGTTTTATTTTATACAAATTATGATTCAAGTAATTTCTTTTATTTAAATACTCCTTTCTTAACTCTTGTTGGCCCCACAGGAGAGACAGGACCAAGAGGCGACACTGGGCCAACAGGTGATACAGGGCCGACTGGCGATACAGGACCCACAGGTGACACAGGACCCACAGGTGACACTGGGCCAACAGGTGATACAGGGCCGACTGGCGATACAGGACCTACTGGAGACACTGGGCCAACAGGAGATACTGGACCCACTGGCGATACAGGACCTACTGGAGAGACTGGGCCAACAGGAGATACTGGACCGACTGGAGACTTTGGACCTACTGGAGACTTTGGACCTACTGGAGCCACAGGTCAACCAGGAGACCTCTTTAACACAAGTACTGTCAATTCACCAATTATAGATCCTACAGCCCCTTCCATATCCATATTTGTGAGTACAGATTTGGCTTATATTATAGGAAATTCAGTTGTTGTTGTTGCTCAGGATGATTCTACTATTCGCTTTGAGGGTACAGTTCAAGCTTATTTTAAACTCACTGGTGAAATTCAAATAAATAATATTCAAAATATTCAAGGTGATTTTTCATTTCCTCATACTTGGAATGTGAATCTTGATGGCATAGATGGACCCACAGGCGCAACAGGCCCTACAGGTGAACAAGGTACTACAGGTGAAACAGGGGCCACAGGCCAACCAGGAGATAAATTCAATACAGCCACAGTAGCCCCTGAAATCCTTGATCCCACATCACCCCCTTTAACACTCACTGTCAGTCCTTACCTTGCTTACATCACAGGAAATTCCGTTGTTGTTGTTGATCAGGGAGATTCTAACAATCGGTTTGAGGCTATTGTTCAAGGATATAATCCTCCAAATGGAACTCTTATACTCGGTGGAATAATTAATATCCAAGGAACTTTTGGAAGTTCAACATTGTACAATGTAAATTTGGACGGAATTGATGGACCCACTGGAGCGACAGGACACACTGGGCCTACTGGGGATATAGGACCCACAGGCGACACTGGACCCACAGGCGATACTGGCCCTACTGGCGATACTGGGCCAACAGGAGATACTGGCTACACAGGCGACACTGGGCCAACAGGAGATACTGGACCCACAGGCGACACTGGACCGACTGGTGATACAGGACCGACAGGAGATACTGGGCCGACAGGAGACACTGGACCGACTGGTGATACAGGACAGCAAGGACAATCAGGAGATACTGGGCCGACAGGAGACACTGGGCCCACTGGAGACACAGGACCTACTGGAGATACTGGACCCACAGGCGACACTGGGCCGACTGGAGATACTGGGCCAACAGGTGATACAGGAACCACAGGTGATACAGGACCGACAGGAGATACTGGCTACACAGGAGATACTGGACCCACAGGCGACACAGGGCCCACTGGAGACACTGGACCCACAGGCGACACTGGGCCGACTGGAGATACTGGGCCAACAGGAGATACTGGACCCACAGGCGATACTGGGCCAACAGGAGATACTGGACCCACAGGCGACACTGGACCGACTGGTGATACAGGACCAACGGGAGACACAGGACCGACTGGTGATACAGGACCGACAGGAGACACTGGGCCAACAGGAGATACTGGACCCACAGGCGATACTGGGCCAACAGGAGATACTGGACAGCAAGGACAATCAGGCGACACTGGGCCCACTGGAGACACAGGACCAACAGGAGATACTGGGCCAACAGGCGATACAGGGCCCACAGGAGACACTGGACCCACTGGAGACACTGGACCGACAGGTGATACAGGACCGACAGGAGACACTGGGCCAACAGGTGATACAGGGCCCACAGGCGATACTGGGCCAACAGGAGATACTGGCTACACAGGTGATACAGGACCGACGGGAGACACTGGACCGACTGGTGATACAGGACCGACAGGGGACACTGGGCCAACAGGTGATACAGGACCCACAGGCGATACTGGACCCACAGGCGATACAGGGCCCACAGGCGATACTGGACCCACGGGTGATACAGGCCCAACAGGAGACACAGGATCGACTGGCGATACAGGCCCAACTGGCGATACAGGACCTACAGGAGACACAGGTACAACAGGGCCTACAGGAGATATTGGACCAACTGGACCCATGGGTAAACCAGGAGTTCAAGGTGGCCTCGTTCTCTTCCTTGACCTCTCTGGATCAGGAACAGCCCCTCTCGACGGTGATCTCCTTGTTGATCCTATTCAAGGACTAGGGACATCTGTTGACTCTGGCTCACAGTCTGACACAACAATCACAATGGCGACCTTTTTAACACCTCCTAATGAACTCCCTTCCACAATCATTGTTCCTGGTCTCTGGGACTTGAATGTGTACGCACTTTCAAGTGAAACATCAGGTACAGATGTAGCAGTATTTGTTGATATCAAATACGTTGATTCTGATGGAGTAAGCAATCCTATACCCATTGCGCTCGGCAATGCAGCAGAAGCAACGCCAGTGACTACACTTGGCCTATACACATTCTCTATTTACGTGCCTGCTACGAATATTCCCGATGAAACAAAACGTTTACAAATCACGGTTCGTGCCAGATTTATAGGAAACAACAAGACACTCACTGTATATTCAAGGGATGATACCCTCTCACACATTCATACAACACTCTTGGCGAACAGTCCAACAGGACCGACTGGACCAACAGGCGACTTGGGACCTACTGGAATCCACGGCAGCAGAATCTACACAGGTACGGGCCTCCCTGACCCGGCCATTGGTGATCCTGGTGATTACTACGTTGACCTCGATACAGGCATCATGTATGGACCCAAGGCGAATGTGGGAGCAAGCGGAACAACAGGAATCTACTCCGTCTTCATTGGTCCAACAGGTCCTACAGGAGAGCAAGGAATACCTGGTGAAGCGACATTCACAGGGGCAACAGGAGACACTGGACCCACTGGACCTAGTGGAAATACAGGGACAACTGGTACAACAGGAACAACTGGCTCAACTGGACCCATTGGACTCACTGGACCCACTGGTCCAACACCAAACCTCGCCGCCCCCCGACTGGGCAATACTCTCCTAGTTGACGCTGTGAATGGAAATGACTCCACCGCTGCCCCTGGTGGAACACCGTACCTCACAGTCGAGGCGGCAGTCGCAGCGGCTGTGTCTGGCGATCAGATCCAACTCCTCCCTGGCTCCTTCAATCTCGCCGCAGGAATCACACTTCCCAATGGTGTTGCCTTCCGTGGTGCGAGCATCCAAGCCTCCAAGGTCCAAATGCTCAATGTCACCTCTAACACAACTCTCTTAACTGTTGGCGAGAACTGCCGTGTGGAAGACATTGGATTCTCTTTAACATCTGCTGGGCATTACACACTCAAAGGTATCTATTTTGGAGGCACTGCGAATATGACTTCTAAATTGAGAACAATCACACTCACAGTCAATAACTCTTCGGCCAATTCAACTGGATCAAGTACAGTAACCGGTGTTGAATTCGCATCAACAGGTGATCAAGGAGATGCCACTTTTACATACAATGCTATACGTGCTGCGACAATCCAAGTGTATTCTAATGGTGGAGGAAACAAGCGTGCGCTCCTTGTATCAGGCGCATGTAAGGTATCCAATCGTGAAACAAACATCTACTGTGCTGCGCCTGCTACATCCACATCAACGGGATCCTATGTGGCCCTCGAAACAAACAACGCTTCTGCAGCCATACAGTGCCGTCACATAAGTGTAAGTGGTCCAGTATCATCAGGCTCTTTTACAAAGGCCGATTGCCTACAGACTGCTGGATCTATTCAAATTGGCCCTGGGTGTGACTTGATCAACAAGAATGCAGGTGGTCTCGGATTAACTGTCTTTGTGTACCCAACAACCCTCTGGTATGGTGTACTGGGTGAAATCTCGTTTTCAGCCGTAAATCCTGCCTACCTTTGGATAGGCTCAGCACCTTCCCAAGTAGCGCAAGGCAAAGTGGTTGCCTATCCAAATTCTACACCTGGCTTTTATAACTTTCAACAGCCTGGCCTCATGTGGGGAATGTCGGCTCAACTCCAAGTAAGCCCAGGGACAGGACATACAACAACAGTAACTGTCTACAAAAACAATACTGCCACAGCATTCACTTTAACATTCTCAGCAGGGACGTACCCTCAAAAACTCACCTATTACACATCAAGTGTGACTTTCCAGATGAATGATACCCTTTCTGTAAGAATTGATTACACAGGGGGGTCTGGCAATACAGCAGCTAACCTAACTGTTGAGGTCGATTTGTTCTAAGATTTAAATAGCTAGACTATTAACTTCCGTTGAGTCCTTATAAAATACGAATTCAGCGGCAGGAAAGCATATCCTAATTCATTTCCGAGAGATAAAAAGAAATGGCACTTTGGCCCGTCACTGTTGATCTGAAGGGCTTCACAGGCGACACAGGTCCAACAGGGGACACTGGTGCTACTGGGTTACCCGGACCCACGGGCGATACAGGTTATACAGGTGACATTGGTCCAACAGGATATACTGGTGAAATAGGTCCCACAGGCCAACAAGGAGACCTCTTTAACACAAGTACTGTCAATTCACCAATTATAGATCCTACAGCCCCTTCCATATCCATATTTGTGAGTACAGGCCTGGCCTATATTATAGGAAACTCCATCGTTGTCATTGCTCAGGATGATTCTACTATTCGCTTTGAAGGTACCGTTCAAGCTTATTTTAAACTCACTGGTGAAATTCAAATAAATACTATTCAGAATATTCAAGGTGATTTTTCATTTCCTCATACTTGGAATGTCAATCTTGATGGTATAGATGGACCCACGGGCGCAACTGGAGCAACAGGTGATCAGGGAGCGACAGGTGAAACAGGACCAACTGGATTGCCTGGAGACAAGTTTAATACATCCACAATAGCCCCTGATATCCTTGATCCCACATCACCTCCTTTAACACTCACTGTCAGTCCTTATCTTGCTTACATAATAGGAAATTCCGTTGTTGTTGTTGATCAGGCAGATTCTAACAATCGCTTTGAGGCAATTGTTCAAGGATATAATCCTCCAAATGGAACTCTGATACTGGGTGGAATTCAAAATATTCAGGGAACATTTGGAAGTTCAACATTGTACAATGTAAATTTGGATGGTATTGACGGACCTACTGGTTCTACTGGAGCAACAGGAGACACTGGGCCCACTGGTGATACTGGTTATACAGGTGATACTGGACCCACTGGTGATACTGGAGCAACAGGAGACACTGGGCCCACTGGTGATACTGGTTATACAGGTGATACAGGACCTACTGGGGATACTGGACCAACTGGGGATACTGGTTATACAGGTGATACTGGACCCACTGGGGATACTGGACCTACTGGGGATACTGGAGCAACAGGAGACACTGGGCCCACTGGTGATACTGGTTATACAGGTGATACAGGTGATACAGGACCTACTGGGGATACTGGACCAACTGGCGACACAGGACCCACTGGTGATACTGGAGCAACAGGAGACACTGGGCCCACTGGTGATACTGGTTATACAGGTGATACAGGACCTACTGGGGATACTGGTTATACAGGTGATACAGGACCCACTGGTGATACTGGTTATACAGGTGATACAGGACCGACGGGAGATACAGGACTGACAGGAGACACTGGGCCGACTGGAGATACAGGACCTACAGGTGATACAGGACCTACTGGGGATACTGGACCAACTGGCGACACAGGACCCACTGGTGATACTGGACCAACTGGCGACACAGGACCCACTGGTGATACTGGTTATACAGGTGATACAGGACCTACTGGGGATACTGGACCAACTGGCGACACAGGACCCACTGGTGATACTGGAGCAACAGGAGACACTGGACCCACTGGTGATACTGGACCTACTGGGGATACTGGACCTACAGGTGACACAGGACCAACTGGAGATACTGGACCTACAGGTGACACAGGACCAACTGGAGATACTGGACCTACAGGTGACACAGGACCAACTGGAGATACTGGACCT
>Ga0078894_10000507_pt1 | contig 27096 bp, 20 predicted proteins | sample LauGreSu1BDMLBSD_2_FD_67506 | JGI IMG/M metagenome (GOLD analysis project Ga0078894, IMG submission 67506) | Freshwater lake microbial communities from Lake Michigan, USA - Su13.BD.MLB.SD (version 4) (version 4) | ecosystem: Environmental > Aquatic > Freshwater > Lake | place: Lake Michigan... | reverse complement strand
GTTTGTCCTAAAACCCTCTTCTGAGAAGAAAAGCGAACGAGCCAGCCTTATTGCCCACTCAGCGAGGCGCGTCATCTCAGGTATGGCATAATTATTACTATACTTAACTAGATACTTAATCTGTGTGCCCGTTCCAAAGCTTCGCTTTATTCTGTAAGTGACGTCATCGCTGCTAGAAGTAGCATAAAAGTTGTCATAGATTGATGCACTAGGGTCAGTCTCTCTTGCGCCTATGGCGTAGTCAAATGCTTGATCCCATGTTGTCATTAGCTTGTTCGGTGCACTAGTGAGCCACTCAGAGAAGTCTCCTGTCGTGGAAACAACTCCCGACAACAGGATCAGTATCTCTTGATTTGAATTGATAGGAACATAGCGCTTATTTTCTGCGTCTATGGAATTGTCTTCGTCGACATCGTTGTCTACTTGAAGCGTGCTGAGCGTCCTTGCAGTTCCTGCAATTCTCAAAAAGTTGTCGTACTCTGTTCTGAGGCCAGATGCCTCGTAGTCTGAAAGCGTGTGCGTGTTTGGAATCTCTCCTTGACACCTGAGAAGTCTCGCATAAGACTTGAGAATATATGAAGAAAAATCTGCGACCTTTATTGAGCTTGTCCCGATGTTTGCACTGTGCGAGAAAAGCCTGCTGCTGACCGTATTGCACTTTTCAGCTGCCGAAGTCATGCGATCAAGGAGGTCACTTGTAGAAGCCTCAGTGAGCGTCGTATTGCCAAACAGTCTCGTGTATCCCTGGATGTACCCGTCTGGCAGACCTGGATTGTGACTCCGGTCAAAAAATATCAATTTTTTTCCTGTACCATCATTTGCAGGAACCTGCAGAAGTCGTGAAATAGCAGCGCTAGCAGGAGCCAACTCTGCATCAGATATTGGATCTCCTGTGCCTTGATCAGCGCCTATCACCCCTACAGGCACTCCAATATTTTCTCTAATGACATCAAGTGCAGTGCTTTCCTGAGAGTAGAGCGCTGAGCTGCGGTAGGCAGCTAGGCTCACTATCTTCTGCAGAAGACACTTAGCAACAACCTCAGGTGAGTAGCTAGTCGTAGCCTCTGCCATGTCTGTAACAAACCTGTCAGGGGTCGCAAACATTCTCTTGCTTGCAATCTTTCCAAGCGCCGTATCAGAGACCCTAAACGCGTACGCTTTTTTAGGATCATCTGCCCTGATTCTGTCAACTGCACCGCTTGCACTTTGATCTCTAAGATCTCCGAACGCAAAAGACATGAAGCTTTGCTGCAAGAGAGAGTGCATGAGAGAATAGGATCGAAAGCGAACCCTCATTGGAGAGGAGATTGAGACCGTTCCTGCACCGTAAGTTGGAGGAGGAGCAGACCCAATTAGACTCTCTATGAAGCTGGCTCCGTTTCGTGTGTCCCGCAGGTAGCTGTGAATCTCAACTTCTCGTCCAGTTGCGTTTGTGTAGGTGTCAGCAGTTGGATTCTCAGTTACTTGCTGAACTGCCCTGCTGCAGATAGACGAGAGAGTCTGAAAAATTCTCGTCTCTATCTCGACCGAAGATTCACCTATCAGCATGTTTGCAATGTCTAGCGCAGAGGATGTGTTCTGCGCTGAGAGCGCTCTATCAGCACAATCAATCTCAAACTCTGCAACACGGTTGGTGTCTTGATCCCACTTTGAGACGGCCTGCTCAAAAAGGCTGGTAGAGCTTCTCTCTATGTCAGTCACAGGTTCGAGAGGCTGAAGATCCATCTCACTGAACCCGAGAGAAGGGAGATAGGTCATGTTGCTGAGCAGCTTTCTCGTTTTCTTGTATGCACCCTCTTGTAGACTCTTTGATGTTGCGACTTGCAAGTCGATAAACTCGCCTGCAGACGTGTATGCGTTACTCTGTGCATAAAGTGGATCGCTGTCGTACATCGTAATGATCTCGGGACGCAAGAGATACATCCCGTAGGCGTAGACAAAATCCTCCGCATTGACGTTTACAGATGATGTGCTCTCTCTTGATGCCTCAACTGAGGACCATGTGCTTACATGTCTTACGCCTGCTCGACTACCTGATGCAGTTCTTCTCCTCGTCTCAGCTGATCCTGCTGTTCTTCCCGAAGAAGTCGAAGCAGAAGAAACTGCGCTTGACACTGTCTGTCTGACTGAGGCGGGAGCGCTCGAGACGGCAGAAGAAATGGCAGCAGAAGCAGCAGTAGCTGCCGCTACAGTATTTTCCTCTCTAGAGATGCTCAAGCTGATTCCTGCGCTCGGGACTGTCGAGACAGGCGCAGATGTTACTTGTGTGTCGGACGCTATGGTTCTAGCAACAGCCCTTGACGTCGAGGAAACCTCTCGAGCTGCCGCGCTCAGCGCAGACGGCGATGCAGGAGTACCAGAGGTCATCTCGCTCCTGACTGCCTGAACTGCAGGCGACTGCGCAGCCGCAGAAGTGCTAGGTGTGCTAGTCTCAGATCTAGATCCAACTGCAGCAGGAGTGTCAACTGATGCAGAGCTTGCCGCTCTAGTGCTCGGGACAGTAACAGCGCTGGAGGTTGTAGTCTGGCTTGCCGCTGAAGAAGTCTGCCTAGACGTGGTGACGGAACTGGCAGTTGTAGTCTGGCTTGCCGTCGAAGAAGACTGACTAGGAGCAGCAGCAGACTGCTGGCTCACTCTAGACGAAAAGGTTGTTGCCTTCCTTGGCATCAGATCTCCCTTGCGCTTTCGATCAAAATCTCATCCGAAGTTGATGTCTCACCCTGCGTACTGTCAAGATAGACGGGAAAAACTTCGTAAGTCATGTACCTTGGACGAGAGTATGAATTTGTGTCCTGAATTGCAAAATTCTGGATGGCTCCTGGAAAACTTGCAACAGCCGCTGTCCATGTTGCACCACTCGATGTTGCTCTCACAACAAACCTATCCACCATCCTAGGATCGCCGACGACGCTCCACGTCACAACTGGGTTGCTGTCGTGAAAATTGACAGACACGTTTGAGACAGTGGGAAGTTTTGGTCTAACTGCAACCTTTGCGGAAAAAACGTCTCCCGTTGCGCCATCTCTAAAGCTATCTCTGCTGGGTGAAGATGGCATTGTGCCTGTTTCAAAGTTGGAGCGTGAGAAATTCCTTCTTGCTGTAGAGATTGTCCGCGAGGCAACAGAGTCCACATTGAGCTTGGAAATATGCAGGCCCAGACGCGTGATGTCGGGATTTACGCTCGAGGATTGATTTGCACGGTCTGATATCACGTCCGTCAACTGTGAGGGAGATCGCACAAATGCCTCACAAATGTACAAGAAGCTTGAGACGACCTTCACATCCTCTATGTCGTCAACAATCTCTGCGTCTGTCTGGCCCACAAGCTTAACATCGCCCGTTCTGAGATCAACTCTAAGCACATCGAACTTGACGCAGTTGAGAAGGCTCTTTCTAAGCGTCTCTAGATCTGCCTGGAAAGGAAGATCGAGCCCGCTTGACTTGATGTAGTTGATCAAAAAGTTTACATCATTTGACTTTACACTTGAGCTAATTGAAATCTTAACTACCTGATTGCCTTCGATCACGGGCGTCAGCGCGATGCTTGCAGAAACTAGACCTCTCGGTCTAATAAACTTTATTCTTGCCTTAGCAGCTGAGACAGCGACGTCTCCCTTGTCGGTGATTAGATCAATTGAATACTCGTTATTTGAAAGATCTGCAACCTGAGCATCTACAAACTCTGATAGAGAAGCAGCAGGAACAGGCGACGGCGTGACATATGTCACCTGGTTTGATCGCAGGTCGCGTCTTTTCAGAATGCCAGCAGACACGCTTGTGTCTCTTATGATTGCGTTGATTGTTACGCCCTTTTCACCTGGGATTGCTATAAGCGACGCAACGCTCTGGTGATCTTTTTCTCTTCCTGCATTTGACTTTCTCACAATGCAGCTTCCAAATACAGGAGAGACAGCACTGCCCGATGCGGGATGCGCCCTCACAATAGCGCTTGCCGAAACAGGGATTGGGACCGAAATTGTCTGTCCTAGCCTGCAGGGCAAAGCTGTCTCAATAGACTGGATTCCTTTAGCAGCGTAGGAAAGATCTTTGATTTCTCTATGGCAGACAATAACGCTATCAGCCCTGGGATCTCGCTGCGTAACTCTGACAATAGCGCTTCCCGATGCCGTAAAGCTTCCCACAACGCTGGGCGGAATCGTCAGGATCTCTGATAGCGTGTAAAGAGAGGAAAAGTTGGGTCTAATAACCTCAACCTGCATCTCACCCGATCTAGACCTGGCTGTCACTCTAATTGAGCTAGAAGAGATTTGGTTGCTCGTCAAGCTCGTCTTGAGACTGACAAGAATAGTGCGATTATCAGTGGGAGATAAAGCAAGCTTTGTTTGCTCTCCATCTGCGGGTGTTCTTGCAGAAATCTCAAGGCTGCCAATTTTGATCTGGGAAGACGAGAGAGCGGCAACCGTGTCTAGAGGAAGTGAGCCAACTCTAATTGCGCCAGGATCAGTTCTTTTCTGGCGAACTACAGCTAGGTCGCTCTGGGGATTCACTCCAAGCGAGCGAATCTTGACTTTCTCAGCTCTGTCAACGGTGACACGCGTTGAAGTTGGAAACTTCTTGCGTATTGACTCTATGGTGTCTTGAGGAGAAACAGCATTTACAAACTTATTTGATATAAGCTTTGTAATGTCTATCTCATACGAGAAGAGAACGGCGTCCTGCTGCGCTGGATCAGCCTGATCTGCGGCGCGCTGTCTAACGCTCTTGTTGAAATCCTCGACTGATCGTGTAGTGGTCAGAGCAGGCTGCGTAGTCTGAATGATCTCGCAAAGGAGAGTAACAACTCCTGCCTTAAGGCACGCAGCAAGATCAACATTGAGAGGGAAAACTACATCAAGTCTCCCGCGCTTGGATCGAAGATCAACACCCTGCGCCGATATAGCAAAAATCTTTTCTGTGCTCTTATTGATTGCAATCATACGAGAACCAGTGTGAGCATGTTGACAAAAACGGGAAACTCAAAGGAGTTTCGAATGACTCTCCCCGCGAACGCGATGTGAGCATCCTTGCCGCGAAACTTGACTGTTCCAAAGTCAATTAGATCAAGCTTGCGGATTCCTGTCTTCTTTGTCGTCTCAAAAATCTGAAGATTGATAGCATTGCGAGGAGAGGTTTGTCTAAAGATGCTTGTGAAGACCTGATAGCGCGTTCCGCTCGCGCCGCTCAGCAGGTTTGATATTGGAGTCTCCTCGTTCTCCTCAAACCTCTGTCTCACATCGCTGTAGTAGCCCAGTCTAGATCCGTTCTCATTGATGGGCGGAAGAAACTTGAAGTTCGGCTGTCTGGTCAGACGCTTATCAAAAAGAAGTGACTCGATCTCATCAATGTGTCGATCTGGGCTGATTCGAAAGTCAGGCATGGTGGGGTAGAAGAGGAAGCTTTTCCCATCAACCTTGAACTCTGTCTTTCTCCTGTCATCAGGATCATCAGTTATGAGGACTTTGAGGCTGGCAAAATTGTCTCCCGATGTTCCTGCAATCCCAGGCCCGATAGACGAGAAGATATTGCCGTCAAGAATCGGATCTCCTGCAGGCGTGTAGATTCCTGTGCTTGTGACAGTGTAGCTGGGAGAGACAAAGGGGACAAGTTGACCGTTGTCTTGCGTCTCAAGAGTGACTTGATCTGCGCTGGTTGAGTAGGTCTCGAAGTAGATCCGCTCAGTTGCGTCAGTGGCTCCCTCTCCTGTCTGCTCATAAAAGGAAGAGCGATCAGAGACTGTCGCTCTAGAAAAGCGAATTCTACCAGAAGCGAGCTGGGCTCTCCCTTGCGGCGTAAGGGAGAAGTCTATAATCCTGCTCTTGCTGTCCAAGATTCCTGCCACTCGTTCCTCCCGAATGTAAGTAGTACAAGTTTACTTGTCAGAGAAAGGTCGGGAAGACGTGGCGTGAAGCGATGTGTTCCCAGAGAAGGATGCTGATCCTGTAAAGATGTTTGTAACTGGGTAGAACGAGTTAGCCCTTCCCGCAGTCTTGAAACCAGGCAGTTGAACTGCACGAGTCTTGTTCACAGCATAGACACTGGGTTGGCTTAGCATGTTTGCTGGCTGGCCAAACTTGTCAGCCCTAAAGATGTATCTCTGGTTCTGCCCCGCATCGATCGGGTCTGACAGATCGCTTACAAGGGTGACGATTCTAGGGTACGGGTACCACTTAAGGGCGCCTGGAAACTGCGGGAACAGCGTGGGAAGTGTTCCCAGCGCCTGCACTCCTCTGTTCGGAAAGCTTCCAGTTGCCAGAGGCGCGAAATAGTTTCCGTAGCTAGATCCTGGTGTCTCAAGAAGAAACTCGTCAAGCGGCAAGTTTTCAGCATCAACAAGGTGAGCTGCCTCGCTGTTTGCGCTTACGCTTGACATGTTCACTCTTCTATTGTTGTTCACAATCTGGCTGCCGTAGAGAGTCAGCGTAGCCTCGCCCGCATCAATTCTCAGATAAGAACCTGTGATTGTGCTCGAGTCGCGCATGAAAGGTGCAATGCCCGCGTCTATTCCTAGAACAAGCTCATCTGTTGGGAGCAAGACGACTGGCGTGCCTCTTCCCGACTCATTGTTCACAGACGATGCACCAAGCAATATCCCAGATGAAAATGCGTTCTTCTCTGCAATATTGATGCTTAAAATTCCAGGTCCAAATGAAGTGAAGAACGATCTAGGGTCAGGCCTCGCAATGGATGTGATCTCTTTTTCTTCGTACGTGGGAAAAGAGTAAGGTGTGACAGCTGGCCTAAAAAAATACTCTTCAACGTTTAGGTAGTTTGTATACGCAAATCCGCACACAGTTGATGAATTATAAATAGTCTTGAATACAACTGGTTTCGTAATAAAGTATCCTTCTGCGCTAACTTTTCCAGAGTAGTCAAAAGATCCTGGAACATTCTTGTCACCCATGGCTATAGCGCCTGCAGTCCCTGGCCATGCGTGCTGAAAGTAGCAGTGCGCGCTGTAGCCGTTTGTTGGTGTTCCTAGCCCGTAGTAGGAGGCAGCACCAGCTGAGGCTGTTGAGATTGGCAGAAACAGAGCACCAGCCAGCCCAGCGGGAGAGATGCCGGGTGTCATCTGGATAGAAATAGATCCACTGTAGTGACTAGACTGTGTAGGCACTGCGGATGCAGTCGGATTTGTGACTGCCATGTTAAAGTCGTGCTTGAAGGCGGGCGAGTGAAAAGGAAAGGAGTCGCTGTTGACACCTACAAATTGTGATCCAACAGGACCTAGACCAAATGCTCCCGCTCTGTGTGTTGGTGAGTTGTAGAAGCAAAGCGAAGATGATGCAATCAGGAAGCGAACAGAAGATGATGCTTCCTGTGGCGTGTCTCGTTTTTCAAATCTGTATCCAAGAAAGGATCCCTCAGACCTTCTGCTCTGTCTGTACAGAAAAAAGACATAGTTGTCCATGTCTCTGCACTGAAGATCATTAGACGCTGTCGGATAGGCGATAAGTGAGCTGGGCGGTTCGTATGGGCTGTAGCCGTGCGTCCTTCTTGCAGCGATGCTGGGCAGATCAATCCGAATCTTCTCGAGCAAAAATGGCTGGCTTATGTAGTCAGACATTTTTATTACGTTGCTTGAGGTAGCGTGGTACTTCGTTGCGCTGGGTGCAAAGAAGGTCGCTGTGGGTGTTCCAATCTTCTGGACTCCCATCGCAACATGATCTTCAAATGTCATCATTGATACTGCAGATGCGCCCGTCTCATAAATTCCACGAGAATTAATGTGATTCGGGGGAACAAACTGTCCCATGTACTGTGAAGTTCCCGACAAGTACGCGTCACTTACTGGCACGTTAGACGATGTAAAAGAGGTTGCCTGCTCTGTTATAAGCTTCGCTCCCGTTGCGGGATCATACTTGCCAATGTCATCCCACCTGCGTGTAACTGTATTGAAGTAGCAGAAACCTGTACCCGCTGTTGAGAACTCTCCCCCGGGACTCCTGTCTATGAGGCGCTGGGAGCACCTATAGACGTACTTGTTCTCTGCGGACGAGATGTCGATCTTGATGGCAGTGCGCGATCCGAGAGGTCCAAAGAGGCCCTGGACCGGATCAAGATAAAAAGAGCTGGACGCTATGCTAAAGCTCTCCTTAAAGGGCGCAATTTTCGATGTCTCAGCAGCTGCGTGCACATCGGATGCACCTGGTGTCGCTCTTCCCGTAGCAGCGATTCCCGTGATATCAATAAGAGCGCTTCCTGATGGCAGCATTACCGGGTAGACGACCGTCCCCTGCTCGAAGACTAGTGTACTGTTGTCAGAAAATGGATCTATAGAGCCAATGGCGCGTCCATCGCTAGTGCTCTTGGGCCGCGTCGTCTTGAGACCATCGTCCTCTCTCAGGCGAATGCGCGGAGAGATTCTTGTTCTTTTAGCGCTCATCTTGTTAGTCCACCAAACGCGATAGAGTCGGTTCCATACTTGCAATTATCGTAGGTGAAACCCCTTCCCAGCGCTTTCTTTTTCGTCCCAAACTCTCCTGCCTCTCTCGAATACCTTCCCGTGTAGTAGACGCTCTTAACGACCATCAAGCCTTGATCATCAAAAGGTGATGATTGAGCCTGCTGAATTCCAGAGAAGCCCGGAATGGGAAGTGTGTCAAACTGGTCCTGAGCGTCAAAAAAAGCATTACCAGGCGCTGACTCAGGCGCAAACTCATAGGTGTCTGTCTGCACAGAAGACCCTTTCGAGTTTATCGATAGGAGATCAACATCGCCCTTTATGCCCCTTGCGGCGGGAAAGTTGGCATTGGTGGATGTAAGAGTCTCCCTGATCGAGAGTGGTTCAATCAGACCATTTGTTGTGCTTAGATCGTCTGTGTGATAGGACTGGGTCTCATCAAAGGTTTTCGCTCCTAGATCGAGCACTTCCTGTGGGAGTACTCTGCCCCTCTTGTCGCTGAAGGGTGTGTAAGCGTCCTCAAACGCGACTATCCCAAAGTCCTGGTTGACAACAGACAGATCACCTGCGCCGCTGTAGATGATCGGAAGATTTGAGACAGCCCTTCTTCTTGACAAGTCTCTTATTTCTACGCCCTGCGTGTAAGACTCAATGTCTCTATAGGTGAGCGGCCGCTGGCTGTAGTCTATCTCAGACATCTTTATCCCCTAATAGATTTTGTTTGGGGAGCCCTGTTGACATCATTAGATGTTGCACCCGCAATGTCTTGGACCTGCTTATCAGCGACTTCCTGCGTCGTCTTTTGCTTGTAGACAGAGTCAAAAGTGTATTTGACCTTGGATCTCTCAGCTATATGAGACTCTATGATGTATGAGACGCCAAGAAAAACGCTGTTCATTGGCACAACCTGCACTATGAGGCTGCCTAGTGAGTCACTGACCCACTTGAAAACCTCGTACATCGCTCTAAGCTCAGGCTTAGCCGTCAGGCGATTGAAGTAGATCCTTCTCAGCCTGTCAAGGTCTGGGTAGTCATCCTCGCTGAGGACACGCGGATCTCCCAGAGCGCTCTCAAAAAAGTCTAGAGACGATAGAATCTTGATGATGTCATCGTTGAGCGCGTCAACAGCGGATGCCTCTATTGACAGCCTGTTGTCCGACACGGGCTTCTCGCTGCGTGTCTGCTCGTAGATTGGAGCAACCTGGGAGTCTGGGAACTCGTCTAGGTTAGCGTTTTCTGTAAAGGATCTGACTCTCACTTTGTCAGTTGTCTGCCTCACGTCAAAGCGAGGCGAGATCTGCGTAAAGCGATTTACGACGGGCTTTATGACGCTGGCGTCAGCCTCAAATCCCATGCCTGAGGCGGCGAATCCCTGTTGGCTAAAATCAAAAACGTCTATCTCGCCCAGCGAATCTGATCCTGTTGCATCTTGGTCGAACGATAGATCCATTCTCAAACGCTGAAAGGATCCCGACGACGTCAAATTGAAACCAAAATTTAGAAGAGGATCGTCAACGCCGATAGATCTGAAGCTTTTGGCGTGCTCTTTGAGCTCATTCTCTGTCAGCGCCTTCGACCAGAATCTTGCTCCGCTAATCTTGCCAGAAAAGTCTGTTGTTCTTACTTCGGCACTCAGGCTTCCGCTGTTGAGGAACGGGTAGTTCCCAACTCCAAGGCTCTGCGATCCAAAGACGATGAACGAACCGCTAGTGTTGTAAGAAGACACATTCTGAAGGACGTTGTTAGCCGGCAGACCTTCTGAGAAAAATCCAGAAGAACTAAAGAATGTGACTGACCCACCCTCAGTGACTCTACTGCACCGAAGCAGATAAGAAGAAGACAGGTACTGAACATCTTGCATGGTGGGATCGTCGCTTCTCTTCCTAGTCAGCGAGACGTGCCATCTGTTGCCATCAAAGATGTTCGCGCCTGTAACGTGAAGGGAGACAGGCGCTGTTGCTTTTGACGTATCTGATGAGACAAATGCGCTCACGGTTGGGATCGATCCACTCGCAGCGACAATATTGAAAACAACGCCATGCACGTTGCTTGGCGCAGACGTGCCTGTGACGTGAAGCCTTGCGAGACTCTGTGATCCTCGTTCTACTTCTGGATCGAACCTGTAAGACGCCTCAAATGTCCACGACCCTGAAGTCAGAAGACCGTCTGATGGGCTTGACGAAAGACCATGAATAAAGCCCGGCTTAGCGCCCACAAAGCTTCCTACAGCCTCTGGGTATCCCTTTTCGACTCTGCTTCCGCTCAAAAAGCTTCCAACTATGTGGGGAACTGCGCTGTAAAAGCCCTGTGAGTTAGGCGTTCCCTTGTAGGATGCCAAGCTTCCCGACATGTCGATCTCAGCAGCGACTTCAATTGCACTCTCTCGAACAGTGGAGAGATCAACTGCGATAGGTCCGCCGTACTCTCTTATCCGAAAGAAAGTGTTGGGAGATATTCCCACGGCATTGAAGAGGGCGTGTATTCCTGCGTGCGTGCCCTTAGAAGTAATGATGTCTCTTATGTTTGTGAGAATCCTTCTAAAAATGAGCGCTTGAACAGCGCGAAGAGGCTGCTGAGCAACCTCCTTTGCGAGCATGTTCTGCCCAAAAAGGTACTGATCCAGCGAGCTTCGCTTAAAAAGGTTGGGAAGCTCTACTCCGTAGTAGGAAGCTAGAAAGTACAGGAACTTATTTGATACTGACTCGCTCTCATTGTAGTCGACATAGGTGAGACGAGAGAAGTGATCGTGAAAGATCTTGATCTCATCAAACACCTTAGCGTACATGAGAAGAATTGCAGTCATGATCTGAACAGATCCCAGGTTGCCTGATCCCGGAATGCTATTGCCCTGGAACTGACTCTCTAGGTCGCCCTGCGTATTCAAGAAGCTGAAGGCAGCCTGACTCTCCTCAAAGTAATGACGCGGTACGAGATTTATGATGTAGTTGGGATTCTCTCTGTCATACGCAGACCCTGAGTCAAGTAGGACTGCATTGATGTCGATTGTCTCTGGGAAGTCTGGAAATAGAACAGGCGACAGTCTTTGATCTTCGTGAGACAGCGCAGAGGATCCAGTTACTCTTGTAAATGATCCTAAAATTTTTGAATGTAATGAGTTGCCTGAGCTGTCGAGTGTGACTGACTCCTGTGTGTAGGATCCGGGGGGCTCATTAAACTTGTAGTAAAGAACAAGACCGGGTCGTGTCTCATCGTCAGCGTATCCGGGATAAGACATGCTTTCTTGAATCTGCGAGACAGATCGCTGGCTGTGGTAGACCCTCAGGTCGTCGATTGCTCCTGCAAAGCGCTCTTTTGGAGCAGACAGGATCCCGTCTTTGTAGAAGGCGCTGCCTGAGGCGATTGAGAACATCCTGGCAGAAAAGTCAGGCCCCAGCGACAATGCTTGAGACGAGGTCGATACAAGCGTTCCATCTCTAAAAAATGAGATAGAGGACGTAGAGTTGCTGGGTGAGTAGACGGTCGCGATGTGGTTAAAACGACCTTTGTCAATTGTTATCTGCGCTGATGAGCTCAGCGTTCCCGACACAATTGAAAAAATCAAGCTCGCTGAGGCGGCAGAAGCGCTCTGGCTGAGAAAAAGCGTGAATCCCAGCGTCTCATCGCTGTGATATTGCACGACCGCCTGATTGTCATTGGGGGCAGAAGACGCGCTCAAGAACATCTGGACTGTGAAAGGGCCGTCTCCCGATGCAATGACTTCCTTCCCAGTGCTGTCCCGTGAGTACTCAGGAAATGATGCTCCAGCAGAGTCAATCACTTCTATGTGCGATGTTCCTCCGAAGTCAATGAAGCCAATTGACTTGGGAAACTGATCATAGACAAACTTCTCGTACCCAGAAAGATCATCAAAGAACTGCCGCGTCTCTTTCTCTGTTCCATCATAGGGAAAGTCGTTTATTATTCTCAAAAAAGAAGCATTTACTTTTCCGGCAGCAGAGTCAAAAAACGTGTGGTTCTCGAATTTTGTCCAGTCTACATCAAGATCCTGCGAGGTTTTTGCAGGTCCGCCGTCAGCTATTCCGTAAGCGGAGGTGTCTGCCGGTATCTTGAGTCCATCGACAATTCGGTGCGAAGAAACAGCGTCAAAGGCAGGAGAGTTTCCCGGCCTCATTCCAATTTCTCGGCTAGGGAGAAGAGACTGTCTATTAGGTCTTTTCATTCTGACACCCTAAACTTGGGAGAAACTCCATCAAGGATGAGGTCCTCTCCTAGATCTCTTACAAGAACGCTGAACTCGTATGTTCTGCCCGGGGTCAGACTGTCCATGTGAAAGTCAAAGTACATGCCATCCTGCGCGCTCGAGACCTTTGTCCCGTTGGTGTCTGTCATGTAGGGAATGACTTTTTCCTTAGTAACTGCGTCAATGACGCTGTAGTAGACGCTGTCATAGATGTGCCCATTGTTCTCTCTCGGATACCGAGAGAAGATGACTTCCTCGTCGAGATCCTCAATGAAGAGGATAAAACGAGGCGTCTCCTTTAGCGTGTATTCAGCCTTGCAGTTGGTGATCCTCGCGTAGAGAGACCTCGTCTGGGGCTTATAGGCTGCCGCCTCCGGGAGGTTCACATCGAAAGATCCTGTGTAAAAGCCCACTGTTCTGTCGTTTGAGGTCCAGTACTCATAAAAAGAGGCAGACGTGCTGCTTTTCAGGTGCGCAAAGAGGGGCTGAGTGAATCGATCAACTGCAAAGCGGGCGTAGTACAGGCCGGCAATTGGAATGTTGCCAATTGTCGCTTGTGAAGCGCTGTAGCTTGCAGAAAAAGATCCTGACACAATCTTCAAGCTCAGGCAGTTGCTGCCTGTAAGCTGAGTGGCTGATGAGCCTGACAGGAAGTTTGTGAGCACTCCCCTTGACATGTTTCTGATGAAGAGCGAACCAGTTGTGTTAAAAACCATGTTTGCATGGTTGTCAGTCACAGAGTCGTCAATCGAGACCTCTAGGCGTGGTCGCTTAGAGGGCGAAGAAGAATGACGAGACGCAAACCTCTTCACAAATCGCGTCTTAGTGTCAGTCTCTTGAGACCCGCTAAAGGCAATGCGAAATCCACAATCAGGAAGAAAGCCCGCGAGTGTGCCTGAGATGATCTTTGTCACGTCCATGACAAGATCTTCCTCGCCCGAGAAGTTCTTCACAACAGTGATGTTCTCTTCTCCGCTCCCAAAATTGACGCTGCTGATGATGTCAATGTTGGAGCTTCCTGCTGCTCCCTCAGCAGACGCACCCTGCGAGTTCCACAGACGATTTTGACCGTTTGTGTAGGATGCTGTAATAAAGTTAGCAGCTCCAATATCGTCAAATCTGATGATGTCTCTTCCCACGCCTTCAGTAAATGACTGCGACAGAGGGTGCAGTATGAGGCTAAAGTCGTGAGGCGTAGGATTACCACCGTACACGTCTTTCACGCGAAGGTAGCACCTGAACGTGGGCGCAGATGGATCAAAAATGCTGCCTGTCAGGGCGCGAATCGTCCCTAGGTCAAACTTGAGCAATGCCCTCGAGACCTCAATGGGCTCACTCTCACCCAGGTAAACTGACTCATTGTAGAGCTTAAAGAGATCAATCGTGCCTGCGTGTCCAACATTGGCATCAGTTGCCCTGAGATTCTTGTTGATCACGCGATTGGTGATGTAAGTGTCCGCAGAGGCTGAAATGATCTTGATCATAGCGCGCTCCCAATGATGTCAAAGTCTGGATACTTCAACTCGTAGATCGATCCCGGCGGGCAGTCAAGGATGCCGTTCCTGAGCAGGCTCGCAACATTGAAGGTTGAGCTTGCATATGTTCTTCCCGAGACTGTACCGCTGATTGACTCGACCTGAATGCTGATGACGCCCGACACACCCGCTGTGTTGACAATTGCTCCCATAATGTCTCCCAAAACTATGGGCTGTCCGATCTGGTAGTTGGATGTAGCAAGGAGCGTCTTGAGACGTGTGTTGACAGACTGCAGCACGGCCCGCTTATTTTGATCATACTCTATCGACACAGCGTACTTCAGAGTGTAGTTCAGGACGCGCGCGTCAAGAATATCAATGTTGTCTGATATCAGTCTAAACTGATTCAGGTAGACTCTTAGATTTCGCTTGTGCGTATCGGGCGAGGTAACAATCTCATTATTGCCGTTCCTGCTGCAGATGTAGAGATTGGTGACTGTAGGATCGACAGTGCTTGGTGACACTCCTGCGCGGTAGGCTCTTCCAAATGAGGAAGGCATCGTGTAGACACGCGACAGAAGGTCAGGAACGCTCACAATTCTGTTCTGTGCGTTTCTCGCAGATGGAACCTGGAGCTTGAGATCATCTGCTGTAGGAGCTGCGTCTCCTCCTGCTGCCGCGTCTGGATTCGTGACGGAGATGGACGCGCGAACTCTAGAGTTTGCTGCCTGCTCTGCGTCAGAAGGAAACTTCAGACTAAGCCTTGAGAACTCAGTGATGGCATCAGCGTCAACATTGTGCTCAACACCACCTCCACACCTGTACTTGACTGTTAGAGTGGTGCTGGTGGGTGAGTATCCAAGCGTGCTAGTCTTCAGTATCGAGCTGGGATCTATGGCAACTCTTGAGACTTGCTTTCTTCCAAAAAGCGGAAGTGCAACCTGGCCTGGATCGGGTATGATGTCGTTGTCAAGTGTCTGTGCATCGCCTGACCCAAACTGCAGGGTCGTAATGCCTGACCCGAGAGACATAGACGAGACAAACCTGTATGGCGCAGGTATGAGTTCTAGCGCGTACGGCACCATGTCTCTGTCGTCGCTAGAGTTGACAACAGATCCAAAGACAGAGTCCTGAGTGAGCGAGTCGACCTCGTAGTACCTGTTGCCATCAGTGTCTCTTACACTAACAATTTCTGTCACGTTGGAGTTGGCGAGCGTGATTGTTCTAAAAGGCACAAACCTACTGTCTATAGAGAAGTTCTCGGTCACCATCTTGCCTGAGAGGCAGGTTACGCTTCTTGTGACTATGAAGTTAACAGGATTTCCCTGCGCATCTCTCGTCCCAACAGAAGAGGTCGCAATGAGCGCACCCTTGAAAGTCTCGGCAAAGTCGATGTCATCATCTATTTCAAACTGGACTCCCGACCTGCTGACAACGCTTGATCCTCCCAGAAGCTTAGGGAGAAACACGGGATTGGGAACATACCGCCTACCAGACTGAAGGGCGGGCACCACAATTGAGATGTTGAGGGTGACAATGGCGGGTGAAGCGCCTACAATCTTCACGCCTGCCATACGCAGGAGGTTCTGGATGTTTGCTGTTTCAACAGCAGTGTCTACACTCAGTTCCTTAAACTGGTGGTCAAGGTAGAAGGACGACACATCGCCGACATAAGCTGCGAGATCTAGCAGCATGCCTCCTACGGACGCCTCTGAGAAGTCCTGAATGCGATCAGGAAAATATGTCTTTGCGTATCTGAGGAGATCAGCCCGGAAGGAGTCGAAGTCTCTGTTGAGGTATGACCTTGACCTGATCGGCTTGAGGCTGTTCTTGATGGTCGACACTTTTACCCCGCAACGTACATTATGATCTCAATTGCTCGCTCACGATCCTGGACACCCGACACAGTATAGGTCATCCTGATGGCGACCCTTCCCAAGCCGAAAGAGGCAGGATCCTGATTCACTGACTCGAAGGACTGCAGCTCAACGTACGGCATGTACTTTGCGACAGCAGTTTTGATGCGAGTCATCGCCTCCTCCTCCCATATGGGCTGTGCAAGCTCCATGGTGAGTGGGCGAAGATTCGCTCCAAAGTCATAGATGCCCACTCGCTCGCCGTGGTTGGTCATGACCAAGTTCCGCAGATTGTCTGCAATCTGATCGGCGAGGTTGTAGTGCATAGTGAGAAGACCCTCGCCGCTGCTTGCGAGCGAGAGGGGCGTAGTAATGCCGACAGGCGTAAGAGCAGTATTTGACGTCCTGCCCGTCTGGGAGTCGCCCTGCCGAACGCCTACGCTTTTGAAGTCTCGTGCCACACTCTATTTAGACACAAAGACAGTCTTCGAGAAGAGGCCCAACGTAATAGCATCAGTGCCTGCCTCTCTAATAAGCCTAGTGAGATTTGCATAGGTTTGTGGGAACAGAACGCCCTGAGGTGTTGGTGTTCCTGCAAGTGCACCTAGATCAAGAGCGAGACCTGCAATAATTGAGTAAACTTTTGGAGACACAAGCACGCCAAAGGCCTGATTGCTGCTTGAGTTGCTCGGGGTATCACTAGTGCCCAGAAAAACTTTTCCTGCGTGGACTCTCGCTGTATCGCTCCCTGCTGACACCGTTATTTGAGGAGACGACACAGATCCAATCGCAACATTCTCAGCTTTCACATCAATATTGCCGGAAGCGTCAACAGTAATGCTAGACTGTGTGGGCCCCTCGACAATGATTCGAATTGATCCCTCGTCTGTAGAGATGATGCGAATGTGCTGAGATTTGGCTGCAATTGACGGGCCTGTCTTGGAAGACGTGTCTGAAGAAGTTATCTGGCTGACATTCAGAGAGAAGCTGCTGTCAACCTCAATGTTCTCTGTCACCAGGATGCGCGACATATCCTCAGAGAAGTTGGGATCTCCCTCGGAGACAACATCGCTCTTGCCTGTGAGACCCGGGTCCTTGTCCACTTCTGTGCCTAGTCCGTTCCCCACGACATTTGGCGCAGTCGAAGACTTTCCAGTTCCTGCCACAATATCAACTGATCCTGAGTCTGCAGAAGTCGCTCCGGGACGACCTGCTCTTGTCTGGCCCAAAACTATCCGCGCGTCATTTGAGCCTGCTATTACAGTCTCTCCTGGCTGCCTAGTGTACCTTGATACGGGCTCAAGATTGAACCGAGGGAGAAAGTCCCTGATCCGAGACTCTAGGTTCTTGTCGTCCTTCTCGACGCGCTCTGCTGACCGCGAAGTCTCAGAGAAAGAAGGAAAACCAGCAGACCGTGAGGATCTCTGCGAGCTCCTCTGCATGTCAGCCGCAGTCTGCATTGAGAAACCGCTTGAGTGCTTAACCCTTCCGAACGCCGTGTAGTTGAGATCCTCAATCTGTCTCTCGCTAGTGGGCCTGCACATCCAGTACCCAACAGACTGGTTCTCACTCGGCGTGGTGCTGAGGTTTCTGGCAGACATTACCACATCTTTGATGCCAACGCCGCTGGTTGTGTTCTCAGGATCGTGAAGCGTTGGCGACAGACTCGTGTACCCCTCAAAGAGGACCCAAATCTCCTCGCCCACTTTTACAGGTAGCCGGAGGTGCGAGGGAAAGAACGGGTAGCAGATAAAGCTAAATTCATCGCCGTGAAGTCTGGCTCTTATAGAGTCTCTCGGCATGTTCCTGATCGACTCTTCAGGTGACACCATTCTAGGAAGGTAAGGTGGCTCAGCAATCCTTCCCAGAAGTGAGTCAATCTTGTCGGGCGTGAGGACGCTTAGATCATTGAACACCTCGATGACCTCAGCGCGATGAATGCTCATCAGGACTCCTCGATCTTACTGTACAGATCTTCTGGGTCTATCTTGGCGTTTGCCTGATCAGCTCTCTCAATCAGCTCGGCAAGCTTGATGAGCTGATCGTTTGACCTGCACATTCTCTCTAGATACTTTGAGAGAATTGGACCGTTGAGAGTGTGCTGAGTCGCATTTCCCGCAGAGCTGATGTACAGGTCAAGAAAAAGGACTCCTGCGGAGTCCCTGTCTGCGACTGCATTCTCATAGATCTGCCGCCAGAGGTGCTTCTTCTTGTCAGTCAAATCCTCGATAGAGTCAAGGAGTTCTGAAAAGTCCTGCATCCTCCTCTGCACAGTGTTGCTCGCGGGGATGATCTTCTTGATTTTTTCGATGTTTTCGTTGTCTGACATGTCAGTAGATATCGTAGTGTCCTGTTGCGATGAGGTCGCGATATCTGCGCCTTATTGCGGACATCGCTGCTGAGAGCTGCTTGGGTGACAGAGATGACATGTCTCTCATGTACACGAAGACTGCACGCTTGTTCAGAAGCTCTATCTCCTCTCTTTGGTCGAAGAGATAGAAGATTGCGTCCATGCACGCTCTCTCGTTCTCGTTCTGAACTTCATCTTTGAGGTCGTTAAGCAGGGCAACGATCTCATACTCCTGCATATCTGACTTGAGAGACTCAACCTGCGCCTGCATAGTGTTGTTCGCCTCTATGGCGGCGACATCCTCTACAGTCAAAGACGCAGTGTCGTCGAGGCTAACCATGCGCTTGAGATTCTTTGAGCGCTGTTTAGACTTGATCATCAGCCAGTTTTTGGCCACCACGTTGAAGTAGCTGAACGCTTTGCTTCCGCGTGACGCGTCAAACTTGTGTATTGTCTCAAAGAGAAAAGTGATGCAGTCGTTTTTGAGTTCCGTGTATGAACCTGTCACATTCACAAAGCCGTTCATGAAGATCAGATTCTCAACAAGCTTGTCAAATGACGGGAGAATCACCTCTTGATAGAGGCGAGCTCTCTCTTGGTGATCATCACACTTCTGGTAATCGAGAATCGCATCATGCGTCACGATGCTGAAGTACTGGTTTGTAGGAGGAGCCTCTTTTTTCTCTGGCTCACCGACTCTTCTGACAGCGCCCGCTATCTTTTTGACCTTCTTCTTTGTGGGAAGGTCGCTCATTTGCTTCTGTCCGAAGAAGTAAAGCGATTTGCAATCTTGAGGATTGTGTCTCTGCTTTGACCGATCTCTGCTATGACCTGTCGGACCTCAATAGAATCAAAGAAGACAGGTCGCTGCAAGATTTCTGACATCGTTCGGTATCTTGCATCTAGATCATCAAGGGCATCCTCAATTGCGTCCTCAAATTTGAAGATGATCTTGGCTAGTCTGTAGTTGTAGTACAGAGAGACTGCGAGAAGAACGCAGGCTGCGACCAAGAGAACCGTTGTTGTCATGTTCTCACCCTATGAGGGGTAGCAGGACCTTGTCATACTTCTCAGACACGGCAGGCCACCCATAGCTCTTTCTGACTGTTTCCATGAGCTCGGCGGCCCATTGCTTGGGCACGTCCGGAGAGTTTCTAAACTTTCTGATTCTCTTCTTGAAGTCCATCTCAGAGGGATCAGCCCACTTAGATCCTGAGACAAATATCCTGTTGTCCACGCGGCTCTGTGGCACCTGAACGAGATTGTGGTCGACAGACACAAAGCTCTTTCCCAGAAACTCTGTGTGAGCTGACCAGCCTGTTGCAATAACAGGGAGACCTGACGCAGCTGCCTCTAGAAGCGGCAGTCCAAAACCCTCTCCTCGCGTCAAGGAAACGAGGCTCTTGATCTTTGGGTGCTTATAGAGGCCAACCATTTGCCTCTCCTCTACGTCACCGTGAAGCATATAGACCTTGACTTTTGTGTCAATAGAGTCTAGCGCCATCTTGAGTGTGCTTCTAGTGACAGCCTTGTCGATAGAGGTCGACCTGCCGCTGTTTGTCTTCACAATGATGCCGCAGCCTGGATCGTCCTTGAGCTCCTCGCAAATCCACCTGATTGTGTTGACGATGTTTTTGCGATCCTCTTCGGGACGCTGCGCTGTGAGCTGAGAGACGACCAGAAAATTGAAGTCTGTGGTTAGATCAAGGTCTGTCTTATGATCTTGAAGAATAGCGTCCGGGAAGGATTCAGGCACAACTTCGACGCGAGTTCTCACTGGATTCATAAGGGAGCTTCGAAGAAGAACGCCCTTTGTGAAGTCAGACGGAACAATGACTGCTGTCATTTTGTTGACAGCGTCAATCCACGCGGGATTGCAGACATCTGTCTCGACAAATGCGCTCATCCCTATGTTTTTGTCAGATAGAGAAGTGTCCCACTCATCTGGAAGCTGAAGCTGCACTGTTGCGTCGAATCTTGCAGGATGACTGTTGGTCGACGCCATAATCCTTGCAATCATGCCGTCAAGCGCATCTGGGTTCACATACCAGGGAGTGTTTCCCCAGTTGACAACCTGCGTGTAAACTTTGAAATTTTTACTCTCAAGCCAGCGAAAAATTTGACGAGCGTGAACTCCATATCCGCTCTGGCTGAGCACCGGCGCTCGAAGAAGAACTGTCTTCACTTGATCACCTCAAGGCTCCACTGATTTCTTCTGTCTTTCCAGTTCTTGACTGTGTCGAGCATTGTGTCGTGCCAGTCGCTTACAGTCTTGTTGAGTGAGAACTCAGACCTAGCATACTCGTAGACCTTTTTTCTGAGCGCCTGCTTCTCATCATACGGGAGGATGTAGAGCTTCCAGAGCGCGTCTGCTAGCGACTGTGCGCTGCAATAGTCCTCATAGATGTAGGGAACAGACTGAGACCCCACAAGGGTCTTTGTCTCTACGGGAATTGCAACGCCATTCTCAGATCCATCTCTATGATCGACCACTTGCCTTGTTAGGCCTCCTGTCTTCATGGCAACAATGGGAGTTCCGCACTGCATTGCCTCAAGAGTTCCAAGACCAAAGCCTTCAGCATAGCTGATGTTGATGCAGCAGTCTGCTATTCCGTAGATTGCAGCCATCTTGTCAAACTCAAGTCGCTGCGTTGAGAAAAAGACTGTGTCCTTTATGCCGAGACTATCAGACACAGCAAAGAGATTGGGACCCTCGCTGTCAAGCGGGTCTGTGTGCATTATGAGAGAGACCTTTCTGTGACCGCGCTCTCTCTCAACACGGTCAGCAAATATCTTCCAGCCCTCTAGCACATCAGACGGCCTCTTTCTGCGAGCGTTTCTGTTGACCCAAACACCAACGAAGTCATCGACTCTCGTGGGATTCAGGACCATGGATCGAGCTGATCTAATGGCGCTTGGATCGAGTGGCTTGAACACGTCTTTTGGAATGGCGTGCGGAATAAAGTTTGTCTTCTCTGGGAAAACGCTCTTCACCATCTCATAGGTCAAGTACGAGTGACAGTTGATGAGATCTGTCGACTCGTAGAGAGCCTCATTAAACTTCGGATAGGGGAGGTTGTCCCAGACGTGCCACCAGACAATTGGACACAGCTGGTGAATTTCATCTTCCATCTCGAAGAGCCAGATGAAAAATCTTGGGTCTGTGAAGATGAAAATGACATCGGGCTTCTCAGTCGCAAGAAGCACTCGCATCATGTCCCTATTGCCAAAACCGTCAATAGGTTTAATGACAATGTCAGGATCAATCTGCACGACATTGTAGTCGCTGTGCTTCACAGCGGCGCCTAGCTGCCTAAAAGTCCAGCAGCCCTTCTTTACAAGGCCAGTGAGAAGCCATCTGGTCTGCGTTCCCACGCCTGACGTGCTAAGAGCGTGGTCTGATAGGACTAAAACTTTGTACTTTTGGTTCTGCATCAACTCGGATTATACGGCTGCGCAGTGCTGCGTGTCATGAAATGGGCAGAACTTGCAAGAAAGTCTATTCTTGAGGAACAGCCTCTTCGCAACTGTTCCAACCATGTCCTTCACGGTCTTGACAGCACGCTCCTCTGTGACTGGTCCCACAGACACTCGGAATGCCTCACATGTCTTGCCTGGCTTCGCGCCGCGTTTAAGCAGCAAAAAAGCGCATCGGACATTCTTCTTGTCAAGTCCAAGCTTTGCTGCGAGGAATGACTTGTAGAGCGCAAGCTGCATCTGGACAAGAATGTCTCTCTTCTTTTCTGGATGCCATCCGCCAGGTCCCGCTGTCTTCCAGTCAATAACCCAGATGAGGTCCTCACCCTTCTTGCCCTTGCAGGTGATAACTCCATCGATGAAACCCTTGAACTTCATGTCTGTGCCTGTGATCGGCTCATAAAGCTCGAGCTCAGCGCCCATGAACTGCCAACCTGGAAACTCTGTCTCCATGAAGGCAGGAAGATCAGACAGAATGTTTGTGGCATGTTTGACCCAGACCTCTGGGTCGTCTAGCTCACCTGCGTCATTCTTGTGCTGGTTGACACGCCAAGCATCCCTGATCTCTCCGCAGGCTCTATCAATATCGATAGTCCTGCTCTTAAGATAGCTCTCGCACTGTGTGTGCACTATCTTTCCAAAGTCAGTGTGAACGCTGGGCGGATCTCCTGGAATCTTGTCGATGTGGATGAGCTTGTGACGCCACCCACACTCACGCCAAGACTTAACTTCAGAGAAAGAGACGTGTGGCTTGCCTGTTGGAAAGTCTTGCATGATATGACTTTACATGGCAATCAGAACTTTTACACGACAGCTCTTCCCTTAAGCCTCTCCCAATCCTTTCCAGGCCTAACCTCTAGGTTCTTTTCCCAGCAGGACACAACAACTTTTGGATCAACGCCCACGCTCTTTGCGATTGTTATCATTGCGTTGACATCCTTTGGAAAGCAGGATCCACCAAATCCAGGATTTCCATCAGGTCCAGGAGAAGACCAGTGAGTTTCACCAAGACGTTTGTCAAGCTTTGCTGTCTGGACTACCGTCTCATAATCGCAGTTCATTCCGCTTGACGCGAGTCCCTCACACACTTGCCTCATCTCATTGGCAAAAGAGACCTTTGTTGCAAGGAAGCAGTTTGCGACGTACTTGACCATTTCAGCATTCTCAGACGAGGTCTGGACGCAAGGAACGTCAGGAAAGTACTTTGAGAATACTCTTGCAACCCTTGAGGTTGCAGAAATATGACCCCCTAGGACAATTCTGTCCTGATTTCTCATGTCGTCAATTGCATTTGCCTCAGTCAAAAACTCTGGGCTGAACACAACGCGGGTTCCCCGTTGCATGCATTTGCTGTCCCAAGACGCGCAGGTGCCGGGAGGTACTGTCGACTTGATAACGACAATCCTCTCAATGTGCCCTTTGGGCGGGACATTTGCTATCTCGTCAATAGCGCCTGCAACAATTGATGTGTCCGCCTTCCCTGTTGGAAGCATTGGGGTCGGGAGACACACAAAGAACGTGTTGACATCGATCTCATCGCACATTCTGACAAACTCTGTCAGGCTGAACGCACCTGTTGTCTTCCCACCCTTGGCGTTCTTCCCGAGAATGTCGAATGTGAAAACATCGCAGCCCCTCTCACTCAAGACTGTGGTGAGAGATCCTCCCACAAATCCCTGACCAACCACAGCGACGCTAGTTGTCATCACTTGACTCCAGAGGTGCCGATGGGCCCTCGACGAGGACTGTACTTTGTGGGTACTTGTAGATTTCTCTATTACTGTCAACAGCTATTCTCCAACCGTTAGGAGATGCGATATCAAGAAAAGTCGCAGGGCGCTCAGCCGCTTCAAGTCTAGAAACTTGAGCGGTCGTGACAGGAGTGTAGTAGCTTCCATGGGCAGGTGATCGATAGTGTCCCCACCGCTTATTGCCTCTTATGAAAGCGTATCCTCCTCTAGGATCGTTCCAGACGGAGACAAAGCAAGGAACTCTAGCTATGCAAGAGAGAAGGCGTGGATCATGCCTCTCTTTCAGCATCTTGTCATACCAGTCCTCAGACTTTCCCCAGAAGGAAGCGTCCTGTGGCCAGTCAACTCGGTACGGCCCATTTTCTCTCAGGATCCTAGTCTTGAACAGACCATGGGTCGGAAAGTGAGGATCAGACTTCTCATGAATTCCTGGCTGATCGTGGATTGCCAATCCAGTCCGCCTCTGGACTGTGATCCTTCTTACACCCTCGATCTCCATCGAGAAGTGGTCAAGCCTCTCAAAGGTCTCGACAAGATCCTTTAGATGCTGCCAGGGAACGACAAGCTCTGCATCATCCTGCAAGAAGAGTATGGTCTCGTGCTTTGCACGATTGATAATCTCATTTTTTGCAATATACTCGTCATTGATCCAGTTTCTCTCGTCCTGCCGTCGAAGGATGACTTCCCAACCTGCAGCTTCCATCTCACCAAAAGCTTTTGCTGCACCGACCTCAATGCTTCCGTTGTCGACAAGAATGAGCTGTGGGCCGCAGCTTTTGATGAAAGGATCTAGGCTCTTTACGAGAGCAAGAAGGTACTTGAGACGGTTGCAGTGTGTTATTGCGAGTGTGATCACGAACGCCTTCCAACGAGAATTTTATGCTCTGGGAAGTAGAGGTGGTCAATATCGGTCCCAAGGAAGCACTTTATTGCGTGCTCAGGCGTCTCACAAATTGGCTCTCTGTCATTGAAAGAAGTGTTCAGGACGACAGGAACGCCTGACACGCTCTTCCACGTCTTAATGAACTGGTAGTACCAGCCATTCTTGTGAGTGACAGTCTGAAGCCTTGCAGTTCCGTCAAAGTGAACGACAGCAGGGACCTTTCTTGCTGCCTCCTCTCTGAACTTTAGGACGACTCCCATGTAGGGACTGTCCTCGTCTCTCACAAAATACTCTGAAACTGCTTCGCGTAGGAAAGAGGGCGCGAAGGGCCTGAACCACTGGCGGTGCTTGACTTTGTCATTCACTCTTGCCTTCATGTCTGCAGATCGTGGATCAGCGAGAATGCTTCTAGCTCCAAGTGCTCTTCTTCCCGACTCAGATCCTCCCTGGAAGACAGCGACAATTTTTTGCTGGTCAAGCAGGTGTGCGACGTCAAGATCATTCGCGCTCTTCACATCAAGATCTTCGCTGTGCTTTTCTAGATCAGACTTGACTCGCTCAAGACCGTAAGTCTCTCCAAGATAGGGAGACATGTTGTCGTCCCAGGAGATCCTCTCATTTCCCATGACGCTGTGCCAGACATACTGCGCGCCGCCAATGCAGAGTCCTCCGTCATACGGCACAGGAGGAATGTAGAGAGACTTGATCTTGGGAAACCAGTCTCTTATTTTGCCCATGCAGACAGAGTTAAGAGAAACGCCACCTGCGATACAGAGATGCTCTACATCGTCGTGAAGCCACAGCTGATGTGAAATGAACTGCTGAACGAGCTCCTCAGTGGCAGCTTGAAGACCCGCAGCAAGATCAAACTTATCCTGCTCGCTCTGCGAAGCAATCTGCGCATATTTATCAAGATAGGGATGCCTAGGATCCTTGCCCGGGACAAGAGCACCTCTTGGCTGCGATGCAGGCTTCATGGACGCATGCACGATGTGATCGCGTAGCATCACTCTAAAATCAGCAATGTACTTCTTGGGATCTCCAAGAGCAGCCATTGCCATAACAGTTCCTGCCTGGTGCCCTAGCGGCCATCCACTCTGCAGCTGGAAGACATATCTGGTAACGCGCGTCCAGAGTCCGCCAACATTGATCTTGCTCATCGGATAGATGCCAGTGCTCGTCAGCTTAGTTCCATCTCCAATCCAGGAGGTGGTTGCCGTCTCTTGTCCTCCTTCCTCTAGACCTCCTCCATCAAAAGTAAGAACAATTGCACGGTCTGCGTGCGAGGAGTAGAAAGCGTGAGCTGCATGGCACAAGTGGTGGCCTAGAGTCCAAACCTTCTCCGCGTGCTCAGCAAGCTGCACGTAGCTCTGTGTATGCTCCTGTAGCTTTTTTGCGGGATGAGCAGTCACAAAGTGGCGCGAACTCTTCCAGCCAGGATCTACCTCCATCATGAACTTGATGGCATCACCTGCAGGCTCTTTCTCGCGCGTGTATCGCTCAAGCTCAGCATGAAGAGTAGGAATGCCGTTGTCAAGGTTGCAAAATGACGCGTCGTGTCCCGACCAAAGACCAGTGACTCTCACTTTGCCTCCTCTCTAGCTACTGCGCGCAGCTCAGCGATGCGATCATTAGTGTCAAGCACTTCTCGAAGAAGCCTCGCCTCATATCCCAGAGCACTTGAGGTCTCAACAAGCGCGGAGAGGTCCTTTGGCAGGCACTTCCCACCAAAGGGTCGATCATTCTCCTCGAACACAGCAGTGTGCATCGGATTGATGCGCGGGTCGAGGAGCCAAAGGTCCCTCGCCTCGTTGTAGTCAACATCCATCAGCTTGCAGACCTGATCGATCTCATAGCAGTAAGCGATCTTGGTCGCGTAGAAAGTGTTCTCCATGTACTTGACCATCTCAGCAGTTCGAGCGTCTGTCATCCTGTAGGTCTTCGTAGGTCCTGTTACAGGCATGAAGAAGTCAATCATCTTGGAGCACTCTTTTCGATCTCCGCCAAAGATGAAGAACGGCGTCTCCTTGATCTCTGTGTGGAATGCGTAGGGTGTCCAATAAGTTGACTCTCCGCAGTACTCTGGCGAGAACACAATCTTCTTACCCGTGAGAAACACAAGACGATCAGTTGTTCCAACTGCGACCGTGGACTTGAGAAGAATGTGAGGAGTGGTAAGCCATCCCAGAACAGTCTCGACGTATGAGGTGTCGCAGGATCCGTCATTGCCACGAGGAGTAGGAACACAAATCACGCCAAGATCACAATTGTTGATCTCGTCCTTGCTCACGAGATGGTGGCGCGCAGAGTCTGTGATGATTCCTGGGGTGACGTCATAAACGAGGACCTCGTAGTTCTTCTCGAACAGCTTGGCCATTGCCTTACCGACGTAGCCGTATCCAACAATTCCGATCTTCTTCACTTTGCCTCCCATTCTTCCCGTAGAAGTCCCAGCACTAGGCTGTCGTGATACTTTCCATCCTCAAAGTGATGAGATCTCATGCGGCCCTCATCCTTGAAGCCCAGCTTCCTGTAGATGTCAATAGCATCGTTGTTTGAAAAGACTTCGCACCATATCCTGTTGAGGTTCAGGCTCTGGAACCCGTAGCTGATCAGCGCTCTAAGGGCGTCAGATCCGTACCCACCGCTGCGATACGTGAGGTCGCCAATGTAAATGCCAAACTCGGCAGTCCTGTTGGTCC
>Ga0078894_10000505_pt1 | contig 27122 bp, 33 predicted proteins | sample LauGreSu1BDMLBSD_2_FD_67506 | JGI IMG/M metagenome (GOLD analysis project Ga0078894, IMG submission 67506) | Freshwater lake microbial communities from Lake Michigan, USA - Su13.BD.MLB.SD (version 4) (version 4) | ecosystem: Environmental > Aquatic > Freshwater > Lake | place: Lake Michigan... | reverse complement strand
AGGTTGGTGATAAATTTATTTTTGAAAACAGCGGATATGCTGTAGCTTTGGAGAAAGTATAATGTCAGGATTTGATTTCAATTTTACTAAACAACAACTTGCAGAAATTATCAAAGGAAACCCCTATATTGATAATTGGTATCACGCACTGTGTGAAATTTTACCAGAGTATGATATTACTACCAAACCGCGGGTGGCTGCATTCTTAGCGCAGTGTGCTCATGAAAGTGGTGGATTTAAATTTTTAAAAGAGAATTTAAACTATAAGGCTGCAAGTCTACGCAAGGTATTTCCTAAATATTTTCCAGATGATGCTATTGCTGCCGCTTATGCCAACAAGCCGCAAATGATTGCTAACAGAGTCTATGCTAATCGTATGGGCAATGGTCCAGAAGAATCAGGTGACGGTTGGAAATTCTGCGGGCGTGGACTTATTCAGTTGACTGGTAAAAATAACTATACATTCTTTGCTGCCAGCTTAGATATTCCATTAGACGAAGCGTCTGAATACTTAGAAACATTTGAAGGTGCTATTCAATCAGGTTGTTTCTTCTGGGAGCAAAACAAACTTAATCAGTGGGCCGATGCAGGTGACATCCTGACATTGACTAAACGTATTAACGGCGGCACTATCGGACTAGAAGATCGTATCAAGCATTATAATCACGCACTTCACGTTCTAGGAGATTAACGTGTTTTCATGGTTAATGGATGCCGTACTTAGTACAATGCCTGCATGGGTTTGGTTAATTGGCGCAGGTGTTGGAATCACGGCATTCTTTTTTGCCAGTATTTTTAGTCACTTTCCGCCACTAAAACCTTACATGTTGTTTATTAAGCCGCTGGGCGGCATTATTGCACTGGCATGTGTGTTCATGTACGGCGGAAGCGGTGTACAAGCTATGTGGGAAGAAAAAGTCCGCATTGCACAGGAAGAAGCTGATCGCAAAGCACAAGAGTCGCAAGTGTTAAACGAGCAGTTGGAAAAAGAACGTAAAAAGAAAGCAGAAATCCGTATCGAATACAGAGATAGGATTAGAACTGAAATTAAGGAAGTAGAAAAGCTCATCGATGCTAAGTGCGAGATTGACCCCAAGGCTATAGAACTTCTTAATAAATCTGCAAGAAATCCGGAGAAGGCAAAATGAAAATTGCATTTTTACTAGCTCCGTTACTGTTAACAGGATGTCTACTCAAAGATCCTGTCCCTGTTAAACAGATGTGGCCTGACGTTCCAAAAGAATTGCTAGAAGCATGTCCTGATTTAAAAGATGTCGACCCTAACACTAAAAAACTTAGCGAAATTATAACAGTTGTTAGTGATAACTACGCCACTTATTATGAATGTAAGGCTAAAGTTGACGATTGGATTGTTTGGTATCAGGGTCAGAAGAAAATCCACGACGGAAAATAATTATGAGTTTTATTAGAAAATTAGAAGAAGCGGCTGCTAAAAAACTAAGACGTATTTTCTTAAACGCTAACAAGCGAGCAGACTATGCTGTGGCAGATATTGAAAGACTTGAGAAAGAGCTTTCAGATGCTAGAGCAAAGAGTGTCGAAGCCGCAAGAGATGCATATGAGTCTGCTGTGCAAGCTTCTGAAAAAGCACACAAGGTTGCACAAGAATTAATGTTAGAAGTAAAAGCCTGCGCGGAAAGATTAAAACATCTACAAGATCTTGACAAACATTAATCTAAAATATGGCAAATATAGTAATATGTGCAGGTATAACATTTGCAACTTCCCACATGCGGCCAGTTGGGGCTTTTCAGTTAGCTAACGTACTTAGAGAAGCAGGATACACAGTTCAAGTAATTGATTGCTGGCCGTGGATTGCCGATATGGGGTTAGATGTAGTTAAAAAAGTTTTAGAACATTTTGTAAATGAAGACACCCTTTGGGTTGGATTTAGTTCAACTTGGCTTACTAAAATTAAACAACCAAAATCTACCATTGGGGCGATATATAATAACCTCGATGTATTAATTGAAAATACTTATATTTTTGAACCAGAAGAATTAAATGACCTTAAAAATCATTTAAGGGCTCGAAGCCCCAACTGTAAATTTGTCTTAGGTGGGGCTAGAGCTCCGCTAGGGAGAACTGGCAGAGTTCCGCCGTTCATTGATTGTTTCATTGAGGGTTATGCTGATACTACTGTATTAGAGTGGACCAAGTACTGCCAAGGCAAAAATCCATTTTTACCTGTAACTAAGAACGCAGACGGATCTATTAGTCTCACTCATGATCATAAGGCCAGTAGATTTGATTACAACAACCATAAATTTACCTGGCATGATAACGACATGGTTGGCCAAGGTGAAGCTTTGCCTATGGAAATTGCCAGGGGATGTATTTTTAATTGCGCATTCTGTGCGTACCCGTTAAATGGGCGGAAAAAATTAGACTATCTCAAAGATCCAATAATCATACGGCGCCAGTTAGAAGAAAACTACGAAAGATTTGGGACTACCCGTTACTGGTTCTTAGACGACACCTTTAATGACAGCGTCGACAAATTAAAAATTCTTAATCAATCAGTATTTTCAAAATTGCCGTTTAAGGTTAATTTCTCTGCATTTATGAGGTTAGATTTAATAAATGCGCACCCGGAATCTATTGAACTGCTAAGTGAAATGGGGTGCGGCGGATTAAGTTTTGGTATTGAATCACTAAACTACGAATCGGTAAAAGCTATAGGTAAGGGCATAACAAGAGATAAAATTTTTCATACTTTAACTAAAATTAAAGAAAAAATGCCCGATGCTATTGTTGATTCTCAGTTTATTTTAGGGCTCCCTTACGAAACACGACAGACCGCCGAGGATTGGCTCAAAGAAATCGAGCATCCGGATTACCCGTTACATAATATTAAAATTCACACATTAACTATGAATACAGTGTCAGGGTACGAAAATATTTGGTCTAGTCATTTTGAAAAAAATCCAGAAAAATACGGTTACACATTCCCCGCTGAAAATAAAACATATTGGGTTAACAACATGAATTTCAGTAGAAAAGAGGCATTTGAAATGTTAAAGATGCATCAGAATCGAATCGAGACTAAAAACGGGGACGGTGGCGAAGGGTGGTTAGGCTATGCAGGAATTAGGAATATGGGAGTTTCAGAAGAAACTGTTAAAGAACTCTATAGTATGCACCGACTGCATAGAATGCCTAGGGTAAATCAAATTAGAAGGGAATTTACTAGCCGCTATATCCAAGAGTTGCTAAAGTTAAATCCTCAATAAATAGTAGTACATTAAGTAGGAGCGCAATATGAGCGTAGTAGATTCAGTTTTAAAAATTTTTACTAAAGAAGTAAAAGATCCGGATGCACCCAAGCCAGTGCCAGGTTCACGCTCAGAACGTGAAGCAAAGATTAAGGACAAAGCAGGTATGGTTATTTCCGTATTTGCGTTGTTCTTGGCCGTTAATGCATGGTACGGTGGCAAGTTATCCAGCACAGTATTAAACAATACACTAGGTGCTAATAACACATGGGCACAATATCAAGCTAAAGCAGGTCGTGGCGTTAGCTACGAAATTGCCGCTAAGACAACTAGCGATCCAAAAGTCAAAGCAGAGTTCATGGCCGAGAAAGAGCGTATGGATGCTGACAAGAATGAAATTGCTGAAAAGGCAAGGGCTATGGAAGCCGCTCGTGAAGAGGCTAAAAAGTCTAGTCCGTGGATTGGTTATGCAAGTACAGCATACCAACTAGCCATTGTTGTGCTATCAGCAAGTATTCTTGCAGTTAGCATGGCCATGTTCTGGGGTAGTTTTGCAGTTGCAGGAGTTGGAATACTGTTGAGTCTCAACGGTTTATTCCTTTGGTTCTAAAATAATTTAAATCGTCAGGAGCGAAAAATGACAGAAGAAGTTAAAAGCGCAAGCGAAAAGAAAAAAGAAGATTGGATGAACGCTAAATGGCGTCCAATGATGGGCTGGATGTACATGCTAGTCTGTACCATGGACATGGTAGTATTTCCAGTATTGTGGAGTTTGTTACAAACTACAACAGGACATCCTATCACGCAATGGAATCCACTAACCTTACAAGGTGCTGGTCTGTTCCACATTGCAATGGGTGCAGTTTTAGGTATTGCGGCATTCGGTCGTACACAAGAAAAATTAGGCGGAGCAAACAATGGCGGAGCACAATTACCATCAAGCAACGTTACAGCACCTAGCACACCTGCGCCAGGATTTGGTGCCGCGACAGGGGGCTTCGGTTCTCCAGCACCTAGCACAAGTTTTTCTCCAGCACCAAGTTGGGGAACAACACCAGTTGCAACACCAGCATTTAGCGCACCAGTTGCGTCAGCAAAACCAATGATCAGTAGCACAGGCAAACCGATGCCTGCTCAACCAGATCAACCAGAACTATAAAAGGAGAGTTCGAATATGAAACATTTAATTTTCGTAGCAGGTCTAGCATTAGCTCTAGCATTCCCTGCACAGGCAGCAGAAGAGAAAAAGGCAGAAACTGTAAGGGTCTGTGTAGATATTCAAGGCAAAGACGGCAAGCCCGTAATAGATCCAAAGACAAAGAAACCCAAGCAAGATTGTAAAGAAGTCAAAAAGCACAAGAAACACGAAGGCACAGCAGTTCCAGAAAAGAAAAAGTAATCAACCACTCTCTTGACAGGGTAAGATTAAGAAAGTATAATTACTTAATAATCTTACCCTATTTTTACGACTATGTCAGACTTATATCGAACCCTAGGAATTGACCCGACTGCTAGTCAGGACGAAATCAAGCAGGCTTATAGAAGCTTGGCTATGAAACATCATCCTGACAGAAATGGGGGCAACGATTCCAAATTTAAAGAAATTCAAAGTGCTTACGCTACACTAAGCGATCAGCAGAAACGAGCCGAATACGATCAAATGCGAAACGGCGGCGGAAGTCAATTTAGATTTACTTCTAGCGATGGCTGGCAAGACTTCTCCGATATGTTTGGTGGTGTTCCGCCGTTTGGTGCTCAAAGTCCATTTGCTGATATATTTGGCAGACAACGAGTTAGAAAAAATCGTGATTTAAATATTCAATGTCAAATAACGTTGCTAGATAGTTATACTGGCAAACAATTAGAAGCCAGTTACCAATTACCTAGTGGACGACTACAAAGTGTAATCATTAATGTGCCGCCCGGTGTGGAGCACGGTGCTACTATTAGATACCAGGGACTCGGTGATGATAGCCATCCTCAGTTGCAAAGAGGAGATTTAAATGTTACAATACTAGTAATGCCAGATGCTAAGTTTAGACGAGAGGGCAACGATCTGTATACTCATTTAGATATAAGTCCAATTGACGCAATGATTGGATGTAGAAAAGCAGTTACATCCATTAATGGACAAAGTATAGCTATAGACGTTCGCCCTGGAGTTGAGACTGGTGTCGAATACGCTGTTTCGGGTTATGGATTTACAAACGTCAATAACACTATGCGTGGAAGGCTAATAGCTGAAATTAGAATTAGAACACCAGAGATAACAGACCCGGCACTGATCGAAAAATTAAAATTAATTGATCACGAAATTAATCATAGATAAAGGAAATATATGGTAGAACCAAGCGATAGTCTCCAAGCAGTTTTTGAGAAAGCTATTGAGAGTGCAAGACAACAGCGTCATGAATATTTGACCATAGAACATTTGCTGTTTGCCATGCTTTGCGAAGAGTCATTCGCTAACTGCCTGCAAGGATACGGAAGTGATCCCGAGTACATTAAAAAGAATCTCGAGCACTATCTAAAAAATAAATGCGCAGAAATTACAGTTGAAGATGTTGTAGTTAAGCCAAAGAAGACTCAATCAGTAGAACGTGTACTTAACCGTGCGTTCACTCAAGTCCTATTTAATGGTCGACAACGTATTGAGCCTGCAGACGTATTTTTATCAATTATTGGTGAAAAACGTTCATGGGCATACTTTTATATTCAGCAGGCTGGCATTGACAAAGATAAGTTTGCGGATTACCTAAACAACGCATCCGAAGCACCAGAAGAAGAAGACTTGCCTGATCAAGTTGGCACTAAGGCACTAAAGGCCTTTACTACAAACCTTAACGATGCGGTTAAGAAAGGTGCAGTTGATCCTGTTATTGGTCGTATTGACGAGTTGGAAAACATCAGTCTAGCACTGGGGCGCCGTAGCAAAAACAACGTTATCCTAGTAGGTGACCCAGGTGTTGGTAAGACTGCCATTGCAGAAGGCCTTGCCTACAACATTGTCAAAGGTGCAGTCCCAGACTTCTTAAAAGACTATACAGTTTATAACCTAGACATTAGTGCTATGCTTGCTGGCAGTAAGTATCGTGGAGACTTTGAAGAACGTTTTAAAGCAGTTCTTAAAGGGCTTGGCAAGAAAGGTAAGACTGTCTTGTTTATCGACGAGGCACATATGATCTCCGGTGCAGGATCCGCTAGCAACTCAGCTAACGATCTTGCTAACATGATGAAACCGGCTCTAAGCAAAGGCAACATTAAAGTAGTTGCGTCGACTACCTGGGAAGAGTATCGTAAACACTTTGAAAAGGATCGTGCGTTGATGCGCAGGTTCCAGCGCATTACAGTTGACGAGCCTACACAAGAAATGACCTTGCAGATTCTCAAAGGCATTAAGAAGTACTACGAGACTCATCATAATGTCAAGATCAAAGACGAAGCATTGCAAATTGCAATTAAATTAAGCGTACGATACCAAGCAGATAAGAAGTTGCCCGATAAAGCAATCGATCTTATTGATTGTGCATGTTCTAGATTTAATTTAAAACTTGCTGACGAACGTGTAGTTGGGGCTAAAGAAATTGAATACGAGTTGTCAAAGATGATTCAAATTCCAGAAGAAGTTGTAGCAGAGCAAGAAAGCGACGGACTTGCTACATTGCAAACAAGACTACAAGACGAAGTCTTTGGTCAAGACCTTGCTGTGCAAGAAGTTGTTGATAAAATTGTAGTTGCACGAGCTGGATTGAAACCTGAAAACAAACCTGTTGGATCGTTTGTATTCATGGGGCCTACTGGTTGCGGTAAGACCGAAACTGCCAAGTCGCTAGCCAAGCACTTGGGTGTTAAGTTGTTGCGTTTTGACATGTCAGAGTACCAAGAGAAGCACAGTATCAGTAAGCTGATCGGTAGTCCTCCGGGTTATGTTGGCTTTGAAGAAAACGCAGGTCAGTTGATTACGCAAATTCAAGAAAACCCGAACGCTGTTCTACTGTTTGACGAAGTTGAAAAGTCACACCCAGATGTAACTACTGTGTTGTTACAAATGATGGATAATGGATTTATTACAGGATCAAATGGTAAACAAGCAGACTGCAGGAACCTATTGTTAATTCTTACTACTAATGCAGGTGCGCAGAGTGCTGAAAAGAACAATATCGGTTTTGGCAAGCAAGAAAAAGAATATGCTGATACAGATCTTAAAAAGTTTTTTACGCCAGAGTTTCGTAATCGCTTAGACGGTATTGTTACATTTAACAAACTTGAAAAGTCTACTATGACCAAGATCGTTACTAAGTTTATCGATGAGCTTAAAGAACAGGTTAAAGAAAAGGGCGTTCGAATTAAGATTGACAAGGATGCTATCGAGTTGTTGATTGAAAAAGGCTTTGATAGTAAAATGGGGGCTCGTCCTCTACAACGTGTCATTGACAAAGAAATCAAACGCGATCTTGCTCGTATGATGCTGTTTGGTGATTTGAAGCTTGGTGGATGGTTGACTATTACTGTAGCAGACAATCAATTGTTCTTGTCTTCTAGAGGTAAGACTCCAAAGATACCTCTGATCGCTACTACTGTTTTAGAAAATGCTGACTAAAGAGACTAGACGTTTATTCCAAGGACAATATCAGTACAAGGCAGTACTGGTATGTCCTGCCGCTGGTTGGTTTAGAGGCAAAGATCTAAGCGAAGCATTGGATCGAATACGAGATGTTGGCATCGGTGTTACTAAAAACCCCTATAATAAAATTAAAACACAGGAAGACTTTGACTATTGCATTAGGCTAGCAAAGTCTATCCTAAAGATGTCAAACTTTGATATTAGAGTTGAAAGCCCGTTCTTGAGCTTTTATACAAACAATCGTCAAGACATGGACCTATTAATTAAGATAGATCCAGAGAGAGTAAAATATATAAGTGTTCCTAACGGTACAGTTGAAATGAATACTATAATAATGCCTAAAATTGACTTTGATTTTAGGGTTACCTTAGGAAAAAGTAACAAGCGGCAAGATAGCTTTGTAGAATGGGCTGATACCAACGATAAGATTAAACTGACTAAGAGTTGTAAAGAACAGTTGCTTAGATCAGTGAGTTGGGGTGGTAGCTACTTCTACGTTAAAGGCGAAAAACAACTGCTAATGGCTAAAATGATGCTGGGCGGCAGTATCAATAAAGTAGAAACTATTGTCAAAAAATAGTTTAGTCGCAGATTTTATCCTAAGATAAATACACTAAGACATTGTCTTGGTACAATCACGGGCTATAACATGCGAATTAACGAACTAGTAGAAAATATTGATTTAGATCTACACTTTAATAACAGAAAACAAGAAGATCCAGGCTTTGATATAGCTGAAGACCTACTGTTTTATATGCAAAATAATGACGACGTGTACCGCCGTCACGTATACCCCCAAGTAGTTAAACATAAAGCCGCTATGAAAACCGGCAAGGCTAATCATAGCCTATTTAATAACGCCGCGCTTGAAGCATATAAGGCCTACACAGAAGAATTTCCAATTAAACAATTACCATCTAGTTTGCCTAAAGATGTTCGAGAAAAAGTTTGTTTAGAACTTTATAAGAAATGTACTGAAGAGTTTAGCACTGGTAAAAAATAATGCTACTTAGAGAACTATTTGCTTTTTCAGAAGCCAAGAAACAAAAAGCTACAGATGATGATAGTATGGATCGTTACGGACGTCCATTTAATCATCCAGAACACTTTGTTTTCTTTAAGGGTCAACGAGGTACTCTGGAGCAATTGAATAATTTTAAAGAAATAGTTGACGAAAAACCAGGCAGTACTTCATTAAGACGCAAATGGGACGGTAATCCTCAAGTCTATTGGGGTAGAGAAGTTAAGAACGGTCCTTTGATCTTAGTAGGTCATAATCAATGGTCGCGCGGTGTTAAGGCCGAAAGCCCTAAAGAGATTGTCGACTTCATTGTTAACCAAAGCGGCGCGGCAAAGACTCCCGAGGAACTTGCTAAACGTAATCAGTTTGCGCAGAACTTTGCCAATCTTTATCCACTGTTTGATGCGGCGACGCCTAAAGACTTTGTGGGATTTGTCTACGCAGATGCACTCTACGGCGTTGACCCGCTATTGAACAAGAAACTCGACGATGGCGGTGCCGAATATCCCAAAGGAATTTATACGTTTTGTCCTAATCCAAGATCTAATACCTGTTATCATGTAGACGCAGGTAGCGAATTAGGTAACAGAATTGCACAGGCCAAGGTAATGGTCGTAGGGCACGGATACTTCTCAACGTTTGGTATGGATGATTCATCTCAAGAACCACTCGATGACTTTGAAATGTTTAATCAAAGTCCTGGACTGATTGTTCAAGGTCCTATATACACAGAATCAGCGCCCGAGGTAGATCAAACTGTATTAGATGAAGTTAACCAGGCTATAGAATATGCAGAACAATACGGTTCAACTATTGACAACTTCCTAGGTTCATTACCTGACGCAGATAAGAATGGAATTTTTTATCCATTCTTTAATCAAATGAGTAGAGAACATGCCAAGGGGCAACGAAACTTTGCCGACCTGTCTGGACACGACTTCATGGAGTGGATGAAAAAGAAAGGCGTAAGTGCCTCAAAACAAAGACACATCGTTGACATGGTGCAAGAACATCCCGGTGGGTTAGATGCTATCTTTTTCCTTATTAAAGAAATACGAGATATTAAAGATGCCATAGATGCATCCATCAAGTCGCAACCCCGACGAGAAATATGGGACACCAACGGCGAAGGGCATGTACGTTATCCACAGAAGCATCATAAATTTGGTGCTGTTAAATATGTTCCAACTACTTGGGTTCCAGCAGGAAATTAATTATGAAACTGAGAGAATTTTTTACAACAGAAGCAAGTTTGGCACTAGGAAAACCAGGTGTTAGAGCTGTTGACGATGTTGCAAAGGCAGGTGATGATGTTGCAAAGGCAGGGACTACTACACCGTCAATTGGGCAGCGAGTAGGTACAAAAATAGCGGCAAACGCCAAGGTTCAGGCAAAAACAAAAGAAAAAGAAAAAGAAACTGACCAAGAAGTTGCTATTATATTTGGACGTTTTAATCCGCCGCACGTAGGCCACAAAGAAGCGTGGATCAAGGCCGCTGAAAGTCCAATTTGGTATGTTGGTACTAATCCGGGTACCATTGGCCCAACTGATCCATTACCGCTTGATGTTAAAATAGAATGTATGAAAGCAATATGGCCAGGGGTAGCAGGACACATTGTTTCCGAACAAGGTTGGTGGACTCTAGCTTCATATGTTTATAAAAAACACGGACCAGTAAAACTGTATGTTGTTACTGACGAAAAAGACAAATTAGTTTATGTGCCAGGACTTCAAAAGTCAAACGGTATAGCTGATCCAAAACACGGATACTATAATTTTAAAAGTATTGAGTGGCGAAAAGCTGATAGAATATCATCAGCTACAGATCTCAGAGCCGCAGTACTAGAAGGAAATAGAAAAAAGTTTACTCAGGCAGCTGGTGTTAGCAGTGAAACCCCTGTGATGGGCAAGCCATTTTTTGATCTTGTATCAAAATACCTTCTGCCTTACAAAGATCAAATACTAGCTTCAATGGCTAGGAAGGCTGCTAAAGCTGTTAAGAAAAATGAAGATGCGGCTGGTGTAGGTACTATTACTGATCAAAATACTACTGTAGATGTTAATGCGTCTACTCCTTATAAAAATCTAAAAGCATTTGGACTGGTAAAAGAAACGCTTGACGAAATTGAACAAGCTATGATGGCTGAAGCAAAATTAGCTAAAATATCTAAACGACAAAGCCAATCAAGCCGCGGCATAAGCATATACAGTGATGCAGAAAAGGCCAACAGTGATTATGTGGCATTTAAGTTAGGACAAGCCATGGCGTCCACTGACGGTAAAACTGTGCCTGAGATCGATGCAAAAAGTTGGCACGGTAAAAAGAAAACCGTACACCCTTATACAGAAATTGAAAACGAAATGTTCAAAAAAGCGGCTAAGGCAGTTGGAGCAGACTATACAGATGTAAATCACGGCGATATGGTCAGTAAAGAGTTAGATAGTACTAATAAAACAAGCCCTGTTGCAAAACGTAAACCTAACAAGTACGGTATATAATGAACGAATTAGACCAAATTAAAAAGTTAGCAGGAATAAACGAGTTCAAAGGATATTTGAATTATGCCCCTGTTGATCCGTTTGGTGGTAGTAATATTAGCCTTACAGGAAACGAAAAAGGCGAGTTAATGAAAAAACACAACATTAAGCCAGGTACTCCGGAGTGGTTTCAACTGTGGTTTAGCTTACCAAAGCTAACCGGAGAAAAACCAGTAGGTGACGGGATAAGGACAAAATAATGAAAGTTATACAAGTTTTATCAGAAATGTACAGACGACGCAACCCAGACACTATGAGTTCCGGTGACTACGATCGTTATCAGCAGAATCAAATAGATTACCAAAAGCGCGACTTTAAACGTCGTGAAATGGAACACGAATTAGGTGACGAAGAAGATTACTATCAACGCCAGTTAGCTAAACAGAAAGAAAAAGACCGCGGGCCTTGGTACTTACGTGTCAACGGAAAGATACTAAAAAGCCAAGGCGAACCTAAAGTGTTTGACTGGAAAAAAGGTGCTAATAACTATGCCCTTGCAATACTTAAGAATAAACCTGAATTACAAGGTAAGATTATGCTTACCAAACGCCCGCAAGATGACGAAACAGTAGTAGAAATTGCCTCTAGCGGTGCAACATCTGCTGGTGATATGTCAGTAGGTGCAGTACAAAAGAATCAAAGCCCTAAGATGCAAAAGCCCACAGATAACGCCGTAGACGGCGATAATCTAATGACCGGCGGAAGCATCAAACGCTAAATATAAGACTACGGAGTTTTTTACCATGCAAGATATGAACGAACCACAATCAGCAATGCCAACAGATCATGAAGGCGCAATGGCCAAGGCTGATCTATACAAACTAGCAAATTATAGCTATAAGCTGTTTAAAATGTTAGATGGAAACCAACAATTAGAAGGTTGGGTCCAAGCTAAGATTACTAAAGCGGCTGATTACATTGCGTCTGTGTATCACTATATGGAATACGAGATGAAATTTAGTGAGTACGGTGAACAGTTAGAAACTGCCGACGTATACACCGAAAGTCAACGAGTTGAGCTCCGTAATAAGCTAATGGAAGCTAAAGACAAGATTAAACTGTTGAAGCAGAAGCAAGCTGAAAAAATGTCTAAGAAAGACGTTAAGGAAGAAAAGTCTTCAACTGGTGGCGAGATTGACCGTAGTAAGAAAGGCGTTACCAAACACTCACAAAATCCAAATAGATTTAGTGACGAGCCACACACTGAACCTAAGTCACAGGCCAAGAGCAAATCTGCCGCAGAGAAGAAGGGCGATCAGGCTGCTGACAAAGCTGAAGAGAAAGAAGGCAAGAATTGGGAAAAACGCTTTGGTAAAGGTTCCGTAACTCGTGTTAAAGATGGCAAGAAAGTTGCCGAAGCACTTGATCCAGTAGGCAAAGAAGATGACGATGTAGACAATGACGGTAAGAAGAATACCAAGTCTGACAAATACATCAAAACAAAACGTGCCGCTGTAAGTAAAGCCGTAGCTAAAAATGTTAAAGAAGCTGCCGATGAAAAATGTAATCATACAGCCAAGGGTAAAAAGTGCCCAGTACACGGCTTAAAAGAATGTGGTAGTATGTACGAAGCTGCCAAGCCAGATGCTAACAAAGATAAGATTCCAGATTACGCTCAAGACGGTAAAGGTGCTAAAGACCTAGGAAAAGGTAAAGGCACTGCACCAAAGAAAGGTGTAAATCCCTTTGCTAAGAAAGATTCTCCAGTTAAGAAAGCCGTTGCTAAAGCAAAAGCCAAAATGGAAGGTTCCATTCAAGGCGGTGTTTGGGTAAGTACTCCTGATAAAGGTGTTCCTCCTCCACAAGACATAGACGGTGGAAGTGTTACTCCGGCAAAGAAAGCCAAGAGCCCATTCCCAAGTCGTAATGACCCAAAGAAGGCTTCTGATGCTGCCGCAACAAAGCCCGGAACAGCTAACCCAGCAATGCCAAGCAGAAACAAAACACCTGTAAAAGAAAGCGTAGAGTTAGCCAACATAAAGATGTTAGCGGGGTTGTAAAATGGACATGACAAAACTTCTCCAAGTAGTCACCGAAGGTAAAAATCCTAAGACTAATAGATTGTCACAGGCCGAAACTATAGTGTATATGAATACACCTAAACCAAAACCTGTTGATCTAAACGAAACTCCAGGTTTGTTTAAAACTTACCTAAAGCTAGTTGAAGAAGAAGATATCAATCAAGAAGATAATTTAAGATTAAAATTGTCTGAACACTTGTCTGAAGTAAAAAGTACTCCTGCACCAAAGCCACGTAACTTTGTAGCAAAGAATGCTACAACTAGTGGTGCGGGCGCACACAAAGATAAAAAGAAAGCTGAAAAGCAAGGCGATGTTAAACATAAGAAACAGGCAGTTCCTGTAGATGAAAACTTGTCTCCACCGGATGGGGCAACTGCTCCTCCACCAAAAGGCAAAGATGGTCAATATCCTATTGTAACATCTGGTCCTCACAAGGGTAAACGATGGAGTCCGCAAACTCCAGGTCCTACGAACCCTGCATTTAAAGAAGGTGTAGCAGGTCCTGCACACTGCTGGCCAGGACATCGTAAAGTTGGAACACAGCCAGGTACTGGTAAGAACGCAGGTAAACGTGTAAACGACTGCGAGAAGATTAAAAAAGAAAGTGCTAAACCTAGAACAACGCCAGTGAACGAAGGCGACGAGTAACATGGAAGATTTAAAGCAGTCAATGAAAGTGGCTATGGCCAGCACTTTTGTGTTTTATATGAAAGCACATTACTTTCATTTCAATGTTGAAGGTGTATTCTTTAAACAGTTCCACGATCTGTTTGGCGCTATATACGAAGAAGTATATGACAGCATTGATAAGTTTGGTGAAGAAATTCGCGCATTAGGATCGTATGCACCTATGAGTATTGGTAGATTTCAAGAACTTAGTATTCTTGACGAGCCGCCGGGTGTAGTTAGCGCCGAAGAAATGACCAATGAACTTATGCAAGATAACGCTAAACTGATTGAACTTCTCAATCAAGTTTTTGATCTTGCAGACTCAGTTAAAGAACAAGGACTAGCTGATTTCATAGCTGGACGATTAGACTCACATAAAAAACATGCTTGGATGCTTAGAGCGACTAGCAAAGGATAAATCATGGATTACAGATCATTAGTTAATAAACTTGAAGCAATTCAACGAGGCACAGTAGCAGAAGCTACTGCACCAATAGTAAACCCCTACAAAGACCCAGCTCAGGCAGCTAAATTTGATGCAATGACTGATGCTGATAAAGCATGGCTAACCAAAGGCGGCGGCGTTCCAGATATTAACGATGAAATTATTCTAAGTCGTGCTCCTAACAAAGGGCAACCTGATCCTAACAAAGCTAGGGCCAACGCAACTAAGACCAGTAACGAATTTATTAAAAAACGCCTAGGTCAACTTAAGAATCTAGTTGCTAGAATTAGATCAGGCAAGAACGGTGCTCCTGCACAATCAGGTAAACCAACAAGCAGACCCGACGGTCCCTTGCCAGGTGGTGGATATCACGTAAACATTAGCGGAGTAGGCAATTCAACCGGTCCTAAAGAAAGGGGCTGGGATGCTCCCGGAGTTAAAGAATCTCTCCGCAAGTCATTATCAAATATTTTAAAAGAAGAATTTGGTTACGATCTAAGTGAAAAGGTAACATTAGGTACAGGGCCAGTTGTCCAACAAGATATAGGTAATGGCATGACTATCAGTGTTGGTCAGTACCAAAAAGAAGTAGCATTGATTAGAAAGATCATGGCCGAACTTGCGGACATCGACGATCCAGCAGTTATTGCCGCTCTGCAAGATGCGCAAGCCGCATTGGATGAACTAGCAAAAGGTTCTTCTGCAGGCGGATCTGGTGATAAAGAAAAAGATCGTGCTAGAATGAAAGAGCTTATAGCTATTACCAAGAAGCCACCGGTATCCGACAGTGACTTAGAAGAGTCAAGACGACCAAAGTCGCTAAGTGAAAGTATGGGTGCTATTAGAAATAAACTTCTATTATTAGAAGCACCGTTGCCAGTTCCGGCAGGTGCAGGGCGTAATGCAATAGCTGTGCGTCCTAATTTACCTGCAAAACGTCCCGGTGGCCGTGACGACCCTAATGTCATCGATGGCGAATTTAGAGTAATCCCTGACAAACCAGGAATGAGTATGGGTCAGAAACTTGCAGTAGGAACTGGGGCTATAGGTACTGGTGCGATCGGAGTTAATGCCCTTAATAGAGAAAAGCCAGCGGCTCAAACTAGTACTCCAACAACAGGACAAAATGCTAGAGATGATTTATTAGCAAGAGGATCTGTAGACAAAGGGCCAACAACTGCGGCTGCACCAAAAGATACTGCAAATAAACCAACAACTAGCTCAACAGCACAACGAGTCAGCCCTGATCAAGCAGATAGAGATGATGCAGAACTAGGTCAAGCAATGACAGCACAACGAGTCAGCCCTGATCAAGCAGATAGAGATGATGCAGAACTAGGTAAAGCCATGGCCGCAAACGCTTCAAGTGCTCCCGCTCAATCAGGCAAAGAAGCACCTGCCGGTAGCGATTATACCATTGTCAAGGGTGACAATCTTACAAAGATTAGTAAAAAGTTTGGTGTAAGTATCCAGGATATTATGAAGGCTAATCCGTATATTAAGGATCCAAACTTAATTTACGCAGGCAAGACTTTAAAAATTCCAGGTAGTGGATCTGGGACACCAGCGGCTAGCAGTGGCGGATCCGGGACACCAGCGGCTAGCAGTGGCGGATTTGGAAAAACAAATCTTACAAAATTCTATGCCAACGAGATGGGCGAGTTAGAAACACTTATTGGAAAGTATGCTAATGATCCTGAAATGGCAGACGATGTTAAAGCGGCACAAGCTCAACTGGCTGCTCTTAAAGCTACCGGACAATAATTTTATCCACTTAAAAAATGGCAGACCAAGTCTGCCATTTTTTTTGATCTAACTATTGACCATAAGATATAACTAGTGTATAATATACAATCCAAGGAGATTACTATGTCAGGACGTTCATACGGTGCAGAAGAAAAAGCCAAACTTGAAAGACTTATTGCAGAAGGCAGTACAGTACTTCGAGAAATTGAAGATCTATCAGAAGGTCTAAAAGAAACTGTTAAAGCAGTTGCAGAAGAATTACAAGTTAAACCCAGCGTTATCAATCGTGCAATTAAAATTGCTCACAAAGGTAACTGGCAAGATCATAACTCTGACTGGGAGGAGATCGAAGCAATTCTGGATATTACCAAGAGGATTTAAATATGAATATTATAAAACTAATATTAGCAGGAACACTTTGTTGTATTAGCAATCTAACATTTGCGTTTAACCCGACAGATCGACCAATTACGATTGTGTCAGGATTCTCGCCTGGCGCAACTGATCAAGCCCTAAAACCTTATATCGAAGCCTTAGAACTAAAAGGATATAAGGTAATTGTAGAACATAAGGCAGGTGCAAACGGAATTATTGCTATGAATTCGTTTGCCAACAATGCAAAACCCGACGGGTATACATTGTGGGCTACTGCTAGTTCGCTGTTTACTATAGCGCCTATCGCCACTCCGGCCCTCGTTCAGAACAATGGAGTTGATTTGATCACTACTATTGCGGCAGGGCCAATGGTCTTAATATCTAGTAAAGAATCAAATATTAAGACCATTGAGGAATTTAGAAAAGATGTAGTTAATAACGATTCTAATATTAGTATTGCTACACCAAGCCTATTTTTTGAAGTAGCCGCTAGATATATTGTTAGTCAAATTACTAACAAACCAACTGATGTGTCGCTAATAAATTATAAATCCGGATCTGACGCTATAAGAGACGTGTTAGGCAACCACGTCAAGTACGGGGTAGTACAACTGGCAGTGGCGGCGCCGTTTGTTAATTCTGATAAAATTAATATTATTGCCATTAGCGGGTCTACTAGATTTCCTACACTGCTAAACGTTCCTACATTTGGAGAAAAAATTAAAGGGTTTCATCCTAAAGTAGAAGCCAGCTGGGGTCTAGCATTGCCAAAAGGCACTGATCCTGCAATACACAAATTTTACCACGATACATTAACATCTATTGCTAAAAACATAGAAACTCGTGCCAAGCTTCAAACCAGTTTTATGATTATCCCAGAACAGTATGTAGGTAGATCAGCATTTGAAAGACGAATAGCAGAGGAGACAATTCTATGGAAAGACATATTAACAAAGATGAAGAAGTAACTGTTGGTCCAGAACATTGGGAAGGTCGATCTCAATCTGACTGGGACGGATCGTGTGTAGTTATTACTAGAAAAGAAGATAAAGGCAGGCTTCAGATCGAAGAAGCAACAGGGCCGGTGGAGCCACGAGATGCTTGATGCAACAAAACAATATCTGTTTTTAGTAATAGATCAAGAAACATTTGGTGTTATAACACGATGTCCCACTATATCAATTGCAAATGCCGTTAGTAAAGGAATACTAAACAGTTCTCCCATGGTTGTATTCTACCCGTATATGGGAGTTAGCGGTGGCATAAATTCTTATAGAGATAACTTAAATGTAAATTTTCAGCTGGTCAGGCGTGGAAGTAAAATTGTCAATACCGGATTTATCACCAGTGAGTGTAATGTTGCCAAGACTGTTGACGAGACTCCCAGCAAGCGATTCTTTGATTTAGTAGAGTATCCTAGAGAGTTAATAACTGAAGAATGGATTGCTAAACGAAAACTAGGAAACGCTAGGGCAGATTCCTTAATGGTATTAGAACAACGATGCGAGCGGTATCTTTCTAGAACAAAACATTTTATCGGTGACGAGATATTTTTAAACTTTCTTAGCAAAGAATTAACAAACTGTAACGATGAACAAGATTATTATACACCTGCAATTCATGAATGGGCAGATATAAACAATAAAACTGTTGGTGCTGCCTTTCAAGAATTAGTTATGTATTATGAATCGGCTAGTATCTCAGTGCTTAGGGTTCATGCCCTATGGAACAAGTATACCGAAATAATTAATTCAACTACTGATATTACACAGATGGAAGACGCATTATTTTTACAGTTAGAAGCAGAGTTTAGGTTTGGTTCAAGATCGTGAAGTTACTGATTTCAACTACTCTTCCACTGAAAGATCAAAGAGGAATAGAGTTTTCCAAAGACAAAGCCGATGTTAACATATTCAGACAAGTACACGGATTGATAAGTGATTCGTGGCTAGTTGATCGATCAAACCAAATTAAATTGCCTTTCAAAAGCTATTCCCCCGACGAATACAGTCTAGATTTTCCTAAATACCATATAGACTTAGATACTGCCTGCTTTAATAGGAGCACAGAGCTAATAAACTCTAACCAACCGTTATATGTTCTTTGGAGCGGCGGGATTGATAGCACCTTAGTAGTGTGTTCGTTATTAGAAGCTGGGATCAAAAAAGATCAGCTATTCGTAGTATGTAATATGGATAGCCTTAAAGAAAATTATACATTTTTTAAAAAAATTCAAGAGCTTGCAACTATTATCAGCACTGAAAAAACCATACAGATGCTAAAATATGCAACCGTTGATGGATTAATCGTAAGTGCAGAACACGGAGATTTGTTGTACGGCTACGATTTTAGTAGCGAAATGTTACAAATCTTTGGCCCAGATTACCTAAATGATAGCATATCTAGAGAAAATATAGTACAATACTTTGTGCATAAAAAATTAGATCAAACATCAGCCAATTGCTGGTATGATATTTTTATAGAGTCTGCTAAAAATTCTCCAAGACCTATTAACACTACCTACGACTTTTCATGGTGGGTTGGGTATAACTGGAGATGGCAATATGCTTTAGAAAAATTTAGGATGAGATTTGCAAATTTAAAAAACTCAACTACTTTCTTCAGTGGAGTAGATATGCAAAATTGGGCAATCCATCATCAACAGCCGACCATTAGTACGTTAAAAGATTTTAAACCCGAATATAAAAAGAATATTGCTAGATATACAAACGATCAGGACTATTTAAAAAATAAAATCAAACACGAGTCTACAACATTGTATTATGGCAGCAATTCGTATGCGGCAATTTTAGAAGACCAAACTAGAGTTTCTATTAAAGATTTTAATCTATTTTCATTTTATCAACAAGACAATTTTATAGCCGACTGGATTACAAAACAACATGACTAACAGTATTTTAAATATTTTAAAGTGGGCTAAAAACGATTTTAACGAATGGCCGTTGAGATTTATCTTAGAAATCACTGCCTGGGGTATGAGTATTACGTGTGCGATATGGATGGGTATGACACTGCCCAATCCTCCATTTTTAATTCTGTATCCCTTATTCATTGTGCAGTGTGCAATATTTGGTTGGGCGGCTTGGACTAGGGGATCAACAGGTATGGTGGCAAACTATCTACTGCTAGTCACTATAGATGTTATAGCATTAAGTCGGCTTATAAATATATAAGATGAAGGCTAAGCGGGCCATAAACCGCATATTTGGTATTTGCAAGCCATAAATTGCATAGGAGAAAAATTTGAGTTATGTAGACGCATGGTTCAACCGTGATGAAGATGTCATCAAGATCGTTGAACGAAATAAAAAAGGTGAGCGGGAATACAAAGATTACCCTGTCAAACACACCTTTTATTACAAAGACCCTAAGGGCAAACATCAATCAATTTACGGAGATCCACTTAGCAGGATTGTCTGTAAGAACACTAAAGAACTACGCAAAGAACAAGCCATCAATTCAGGTAAGCAATTATTTGAAGCTGATATTAATCCAATCTTCGTATGTCTAAGTGAACACTATCTGAATCAAGATGCTCCGAAATTAAACATTGCATTTTGGGATATTGAGGTGGACTTTGATCCAGAGCGCGGCTACGCATCACCAGATGATGCGTTTATGCCAATCACTGCGATTGCTGTTCACCTACAATGGTTAGATACCCTGGTATGTCTAGCAGTTCCCCCAAAGACTATGACTATGGAGCAGGCCAAAGAAGCAGTTGCTGAATTTCCTAACACGTATCTGTTTGAAAAAGAATCAGAGATGCTAGACATGTTCTTGGATTTAATTCAAGATGCCGACATCCTAAGTGGTTGGAACAGCGAAGGATTTGATATGCCATACACTGTTAACCGTATTACCAAAGCTCTGAGCAAGGAAGATACACGTAGACTGTGTTTGTTTAACCAGTTTCCTAAAAGACGAGAATACGAAAAGTTTGGACGGGACTCTGTAACCTTTGACCTAGTAGGTCGTGTACACTTGGACAGTCTCGAATTGTATCGCAAGTACACATACGAAGAACGCCACAGTTATCGATTGGATGCTATTGCAGAATACGAACTTGACGAACGTAAAACGCCATACGAAGGATCGCTAGATCAACTTTATAATCATGACTTTAAAAAGTTTATTGAATATAACAGACAGGATACTGCACTGCTAGATAAACTAGATAAGAAACTAAAGTTTATTGATCTTGCTAACACACTGGCGCACGAATGCACAGTATTGCTACAGACTACAATGGGTGCTGTGGCTGTTACTGAACAGGCTATTATCAACGAAGCACATCGTAGAGGCTTCCAAGTGCCCAATCGTGTTAAGATGGATGATAGAGAAAGCAGTCAAGCGGCAGGTGCGTATGTTGCATACCCTAAAGAAGGATTGCAAGATTGGATTGGCTCATTAGATATTAACAGTCTTTATCCAAGTGCTATTCGTGCGCTTAATATGGGTCCAGAGACTATCATTGGTCAATTGCGGCCAACTATGACTGATGAGTATATCCAAGGACAAATTGCCAAGGGTAAAAGTTTTGCGGCGGCGTGGGAAGGCATGTTTGGTAGTTTAGAATATACTGCTGTCATGAACCAAGAAGTTGGTACAGAAATTAATATAGACTGGGAAGATAATTCGTCAGATATGTTAAGTGCAGCCGAAGTATATAAATTAATCTTCGACAGCAATCAACCTTGGATGCTAAGTGCTAACGGAACTATCTTTACCTACGAGAAGGAAGGTATTATTCCTGGATTGCTCAAGCGTTGGTATGCTGAACGTAAAGAGATGCAGGCCAAACTAAAAGAAGCAATCAAAGCAGGCAACAAGATTGAAGAAGAATATTGGGACAAGAGACAACTAGTTAAGAAAATTAACTTGAATAGTCTGTATGGTGCTATTCTCAATAGTGGTTGTAGATTCTTCGATAACCGTATTGGTCAATCAACTACATTAACAGGTCGTGCTATTGCTCGACACATGGCCGGTAAGGTAAACGAGATTATCACAGGTGAAAACAATCATACAGGTAAAGCTATTATCTACGGTGACACAGACTCTTGTTATTTTTCAGCATACACTACGCTAAAGAAGGACATTGAGAAAGGCAGTATTCCGTGGTCTAAAGAAAGTGTAATTAGCTTGTATGACCAAATTGGTGAAGAAGTCAATGCTACTTTCCCACAGTTCATGTTAGATGCCTTCCATTGTCCAAAGAGCCGTGGTGAAGTTATTAAAGCAGGTCGTGAGATTGTTGCTAGTCGCGGATTGTTCATTACCAAGAAGCGTTATGCTGTTCTTTATTATGATAAAGAAGGCAAGCGTAGTGACGTTGATGGCAAGCCGGGTAAGATTAAAGCAATGGGCCTTGACCTTAAGCGCAGTGATACTCCAGAATTTATTCAAAACTTTCTAAGTGATGTACTTGAGAAAGTATTAACCGGATCAACCGAGCAACAAGTATTAGACTTTATTAGTGAGTTTAGAATACAGTTTAAAGGCAGGCCCGGTTGGGAAAAAGGTTCACCTAAACGTGCCAACAACATTACAGAGTACGAAGCTAAAGAAAAGAAAGCAGGCAAAGCAAACATGCCCGGTCACGTTCGTGCTAGTATCAACTGGAATACATTGAAACGGATGATGGGCGACAAGTATTCTATGGGTGTTACGGACGGTGCAAAAGTAATTGTCTGTAAACTGAAACAAAACCCAATGGGCTTTACATCAGTTGCATATCCCGTAGACGAACTTAGACTACCGCAATGGTTTAAAGACTTACCGTTTGATCATGCTGAAATGGAGCAGACAATTATTGATAACAAATTGTCTAACCTAATTGGCGTACTTAATTGGGATGTTACCAGTACTGAAGAAAAGAATACCTTTAACAGTTTATTTGAGTTCTAATATGAAAATAATTATTGCAGGATACGGATTTGTTGGCAAAGCTGTTGCTAACGCTCTTAAAAAGACACATGAAGTAGTAATCGTTGACCCACAATATACTACTAATGAAATACAATATCACCACGATGCTGATGGCATTATTGTTTGTGTGTCCACTCCTAACACAGATGGAGGATTTTGCGACCCATCAAATATCGTTAATGTGTTAGATCAAGTGCCTGTGTTTATGCCAGCACTGGTAAAAAGTACAGTAAGCCCAGGTGCGATAGATGCTATACAAGAAATGTATGCCGAGCATAGTATTGTCTACAGTCCAGAATTTTTAAGAGCTAAAACTTCTGATCAGGATTTTCTAAATCAGAAATATATCATTCTTGGTGGGGAAGACCCCGAGTGTTTTTGGCAGGAATTGTTTTTAGGCACACTACCAGAATGTAAAATAGCGTTCAATTGCACTGCCAAAGAATCAATGTTAATCAAGTATTCAGTGAATAGTTTTTTAGCACTGAAGACCAGCTTCTTTAATCAGATATACGATGTCTGTCAAAAGGAAGATTTAAATTTTGATGCTGTTAGACAACTGATTAGTCAGGATCAACGAATAGGCGGAGACCATACAATGGTACCCGGGACAGATGGGCTACGAGGTTGGGGAGGGCATTGCTTTCCAAAAGACACCGAAGCATTTACACATTGGACTGACCAAATTGGAGAATCGGTCACGCTTATTAAAACGGCAATAGAATATAACAAAAAAGTAAGAAAAACCTCTTGACTTTTACCGCAAACCTAAATATAATCATTAAACATGGAGAATAATATGAAAGATATTTTACAAGACCTAGTTGCTCATACACACAGCCTAGGATTTTTACCGCTAGTTAAAATCAGCGGAAGTGACTCGGACACTGTTATCGAGTCAATGGCAGAGGATCGATCTGTTGTAGTCAACGCTAAGACACATACCGCAGTACCAGCATTTGAAGGTACGTTTGGTATGCCTAACTTAGATAAACTCAGTATTCACTTAAAGTGCCCTGAGTATAAAGAAGATGCGCAGATTGATGTTATCAGACAAAACAGAAACGGTGATGACATTCCTACTGGTATTCACTTTGAAAACAAAGAAGGTGACTTTGTCAATGACTATCGCTTTATGAACTCGGAGATCATTAACGAAAAACTTAAGACTGTAAAGTTTAAAGGTGCCAAGTGGGATATTGAATTCCAACCCAACATGTCTAGTATTCAAAGATTGAAATTCCAGGCACAGGCACATAGCGAAGAACCAGTGTTTCAAGTAACTACCAAAGGCGATGACCTTGTGTTTAGTTTTGGTGATGCTAGTACCCACGCAGGTAGCTTTACCTTTCAAGCAGGTGTCAGTGGAAAATTAAAGCAAACATGGTCATGGCCAGTTCAGCAAGTTATGAGTATTCTTAACTTAGACGGCGACAAGACTATGCGTATTGCAGATGTAGGTGCATTACAAATTACAGTTGACAGCGGCATGGCTGAATACAACTACACATTACCAGCTCAAAGCAAATAATGAATAAAAACTTAACAGCTACTCAAAACGACTATGCTGTGTTTTTACCAGCGACCTCGGGATTCTACGCTACATTTATCGGCAAGCAACGGCACGGAAATTACGTAGATCCTGCACGTATTCCAAGCGTGTGGGGTGCTGGTATGGAAAGTTTAAACTATCTAGAACCTGAAAAAGGGGAATTCTACTACAAGTGGTGCCTCTATTCAGCAGGTCATGCTAACTTAGACCTTACTAAGAAAGACGATAGTGAAGACATGTTCCGTAATAGAGACCGTAGCACAAGCTGGGTATTAGGTGATTCAGGTGGCTTCCAAATTGGTAAGGGTGTATGGGAAGGTGAATGGAGAGATCCAACTGGCCCAGAAGTAAAGGCAATGATGGCAGAAGCGGTTGCTAAAGGTATTGAACTAGTGCCTGTTATTGATCCTACTGGTAATCATGCCATGGATAAAAAGGGCAACCTCAAGTATACTAAGGTTGATCACGTAAAGCAGTATCAAGCAAGACTAGATGCCGCACAGAAGAAACGTGAGCAAGTATTAACTTGGATGGATGCACTTATGGATTACGGCATGGTGCTTGATATCCCTGCGTGGGTAGAACGCAGTCCAGTTGGTCGTAAAGCCACTGGCATTGAATCATACGATCAGGCCGTAGAAGCTACCAAGTATAATAACGAGTATTGGATCAAACATCGCACTGGTGCTTGTAAGTTCCTTAACGTTTTACAAGGTGAAACACATGCACAGGCCGATGACTGGTATTCTAAGATGAAGGATTTTTGCGATCCTAAAGTCTACGGTGACAAAGCATTTAACGGCTGGGCCATGGGTGGACAGAACATGTGTGACATCCATCTGGTATTAAAAAGATTAGTAGCATTAAAGTTTGATGGACTTCTTGAAAAAGGTCATCAAGACTGGATGCACTTCCTGGGCACCTCTAAGTTAGAGTGGGCAACTTTATTAACTGATATTCAACGAGCAGTAAGAAAATACCATAATGAAAACTTTACCATATCTTTTGACTGCGCCTCACCGTTTCTGGCAACTGCAAACGGACAAATCTACATACAAACAGAACTTGAAGATAGAACCAAATGGGTCTACCGCATGGTGCCATCTGCTGATGACAAGAAGTACGCAACAGACACAAGACTGTTCAAAGACGCAGTCATCCAAGACGGAGTTTTTGCAAACTTTGAATCAAGTCCCCTCATCGATCAGTGCCAAATAAAAGATGTTTGTATATACAAGCCGGGCGACCTAAATAAGATCGGTAAGGAAGGCAGAACGTCATGGGACTCATTTAGCTATGCTATTCAAATGGGTCATAATGTGTACGCTCACTTGAATGCTGTTCAACGTGCTAATCAAGCATATGATAACGGTGCTGTCCCGGCTATGCTAGTACAGGAAAAGTTTGATCGTATCTATTTTAGAGATGTAGTTGATGCTATTTTCTCTACACCTAATCGTGCAGATGCAGAATTAATCATTGAATCTTTTGATAAGTTTTGGCAGTCTATTATTGGCACACGAGGTGCTACTGGTAAGAAAACAGTTAATGCGGCAACACAATTTGCCAATCTATTTGACTTTGAAGAAGAGACCTCTGTACAATTAGAGCACTCCGAAGAATTTAGTGAAGAAGAAGAAAAATTACTAGACCAGCTAGAATTACAGGTAAAAGAATGACACTACCCGACGAAAGATATCGTGCAGTAAAAATGGCTCGGCAATTCTTGCAGGAATTGATGGATCCGCAAAAGACTCCTAAAGTTCCTGCAATTATACGCAGTCAAGCTAGAGGTGTACTACGTCACTATCCTAGTGATTGGGATATGATGCAAGTGTGTGACGCTAGCCCGCATGTATTTCAAACACAAATGGAAGATGTTACTAGGATGTTCAAACAATACCAACAAACAAAGGACAGTAAAGATGAAGCGTAACTACAATGACGGAGTAGTTGCAGGTGTAAACTTCTTCGTTGGCACTGAGATTGAACATACTCCTGCCTTTGGAAAATTAAGTTTGTTTGTTGTAGGAGTTCAGCCCTGCGATGCTATTGAAGAATTCTTCAAGCATAAGCAGTGTAAGCATATCTTCTTTGGTGCTAATCATAGTTTTAATCCTCAAACCTATGAAGAACATAAAGCATGGGAAGAAATGATCTTTTATTTCCTTAAAAAGGATGTATTGTGCTCATTAGATATTCCGTTTAACCAAGTTGAAGAATTTCATGAAAGTGGTTATTGCGAGTACAATAATTTTATTCCGCAGATTCGTGTGCCAATTCCTTATATTAAATTATGGAATTATAATACAATGCTTAAAATCGATGACAAAGATTTTAAAGCAACAAACCCAGGTGTGTGGTCTCACAGTCTACACTCACTTATGGATCGTAAAAACTTTACAGACTGGTCACAATATGCTAACGATGAGATTGTAAAATGATAGTTGGCAAAATTGAAAATTTAAATCCTATGATTATTAAACAAGATATCCGCCCTAACAAAATGATTTGGGTTACTTTCCAGAAGGAAGGTATGCACAAGTATCCAGCCGCACTTACAGATCCAGCACTTGCCACAGGTGACGAATATGATGTAAGTTTCCTAGGCTATCCGCATCGTCACATCTTCCACTTTAAAGTTTGGATTGGTGTTACACACGACGACCGTGATATTGAGTTTATTCAGTTTAAACGATGGTTGCTAAATCTTTACAAAGATGCTACACTTAGTTTAGATTATAAAAGTTGCGAAATGATGTCAGGCGATTTGTATGACGTTATTTCACAAAAGTATCCGGGTCGAGAGATCTGGATTGAAGTCTCCGAAGACGGAGAAAATGGTTCATTTATCAAATATTAATTAAGGACAGTATATGAAACCGGAAGTTGTTAAAATTTTTAACGATCTCGAAAACCTGCTAAATTTTTGCAGATTCGA
>Ga0078894_10000504_pt1 | contig 27130 bp, 36 predicted proteins | sample LauGreSu1BDMLBSD_2_FD_67506 | JGI IMG/M metagenome (GOLD analysis project Ga0078894, IMG submission 67506) | Freshwater lake microbial communities from Lake Michigan, USA - Su13.BD.MLB.SD (version 4) (version 4) | ecosystem: Environmental > Aquatic > Freshwater > Lake | place: Lake Michigan... | reverse complement strand
GATTTAGAAGAAAAATATATGGGTAGACGTGTAATTGAGGCTGTAAATAGCCTTCCTGATTTGAATAAAAAATTTATTTCAATGTTATATGGTCTTAATGGAATAAGACAATATAATATTACTCAGTTATGTGAACAGTTTTCTTTAAACAAGTCTGAGTCATTAAAAATAATTAATGACTCTAAAAGAAAACTAAAAAATATTTTGGATGAATATGAAGAAATTTAAAAACAAAATATTTAACTGGATGCAATTAGATTATTTAATCTATAATTTTTAATTATTACTTTTAAAAAACTAATCTAGGCTAAATTTTTAGCCAATGGCTTCTTATATTTTAGGAGAACTGAATGAGCATTTTAACGCCAAGAGTAACTTATGGACCTTTTGAATATCCACAATTTTATGATATGTGGCTTAAACAACAAGCATCGTTTTGGATGTTTACAGAGGTTCAGATGTCCAGTGACATTAATGATTTTAAATTAAATTTAACAGATTCTGAGAGGAATGTTATTGGAAATACTTTGAAAGGCTTTGTTCAGGCAGAGATCTTCATTGAAGACTATTGGAGTTCTAAAGTTTCTCGCTGGTTTAAAAAACCAGAAATTCAGATGATGTCATCTGCTTTTGCTTCTTTTGAAAGCATCCATGCAACTGCATATTCTTATTTAGAAGAATCTCTTGGCATTCAAAACTACGAAGCATTTCTTCATGAACCGACTGCAAAAGCAAAAATTGATCGTTTAATTAATATTAAAGGTAAATCAAAAGAAGACATTGCAAAAAGTTTAGCGGTGTTCTCTGCTTTTAATGAAGGCGTTAATTTATTTTCTTCTTTCAGTATTTTGCTTAGTTTCTCTCGCAGGAACCTCTTAAAAGGTGTTGGTAAAATTATTGAGTGGTCTATTCGTGATGAAAGTTTGCACTCTAAGGCGGGATGTATGTTGTTTAAGATTTTAGTTTCAGAACATCCCGAAGTATTAACAGATGAATTAAAGAAAGATATTTATGATGCAGCAAGGCTAACCGTTCAATTAGAAGATGCTTTTATTGATAAAGCTTTTGAATTGGGACCAATTGAAGGTCTTGACCCCAAGGACTTGAAGAATTATATTAGGTACCGTGCCAATACAAAACTTCAAGAGCTTGGTTTGAAAAGCAATTGGAAAAATATTGATAAAGAAGCTCTTGAGAGGTTAAATTGGTTTGACGTATTGAGTAACGGTGTAACATTACAAGATTTCTTTGCAAGTCGAGAAACTGCTTACGCCAAATCTATTGTAGATTTTGAAGACATATGGAACGGAGCACAGAATGGATGAATTGGAATTATTAAAACAAAAAGGTGAAGCCCCGGAATGGTTAACTTCGGAAGGCTTTACTACTTTAAAAAATGGTTATCTCCTTCCAGGAGAAACTCCCGTGCAGCTTTATAAGCGTGTAGCTAATGCCTCGGCATCAAGACTCAACAAACCAGAACTAGCCTCTAAATTTTTTGATTATATTTTTAATAATTGGATTTGTTTAGCTACCCCGGTTGCTGCTAATTTGGGAGCGGAGCGTGGTCTTCCTATTTCTTGCTTTAGCACCCATGTTCATGATACTACCGATGATATTTTTAAATCATATCATGAGGTTGCCATGTTAACCAAACATGGCGGCGGTATTGGTAAATATTGGGGAGATGTTCGAGGTCGAGGCGTTCCTATTAAAGGAGGCGGCGCAAGTGAAGGTATTATTCCTTGGTTAAAGATTGAAGAAACTGTTTTACAAGCAGTCTCTCAATCTGGAACTCGCAGAGGTGCCGGGGCTAACTATTTAGATATTGAACACCCTGATGCTGATGAATTTATTGATATTCGTAGACCCACAGGAGATCTTACTCGTCGCTGCTTGACAAGCAATTTTCATCACGCTATTAAAGTTACAGATGCTTTTATGCAAAGTATGGTAGACGGCAATGAAAAGAATAGAGAGCTTTGGGTTAAATTATTAAAAGCCAGGGTGGAAACCGGTGAGCCCTATGTTATGTTTACAGATAATTCTAACAAGAATCTCCCGCAGGCATATGTAAACAATAATTTAAAGGTAAGCACAAGCAATCTGTGTTCTGAAATCTTTCTACACACTGACAAAGATCATACTTTTGTTTGTTGTCTTAGTAGTTTAAATCTTGCCAGGTATGATGAATGGAAAAACACTGATGTTGTAGAAACTGCAATTTGGTTTCTTGATGGTGTTATGGAGGAATTTATTATCAAAGCAAGTAAATTGCCAGGCTTCGAGAAAGCTGTTCGTTTTGCAGTTAAATCCAGAGCTTTAGGTCTTGGTGTTCTTGGGTGGCATACATTGCTTCAAGCAAAACTAATTGCATTTGATAGTTTTGATGCAATGAAATTAAATGCTGAAGTTTTTAGAAAAATTAAAGCAGATGCCGAAAAAGCAAGCAGAGATTTAGCTCAACAATATGGAGAGCCAGAATGGTGCAAAGGCACTGGTATGAGAAATACTCATACTTGCGCAATTGCTCCAACGGTCTCCAATTCTTTAATTTCTGGGGGCGTATCTCAGGGGGTCGAGCCTATTATTGCAAATTACTATGCTCAGAAATCCGCCAAAGGTACATTTATTAGAAAGAATCCAATATTAGAAAAGTTGCTTAACGAAACTAATAGAAATTCGCCAGAAGTATGGCAGCAAGTTTCGATAGATGCAGGGTCTGTTAAGAATGTTAAAACCTTATCAGATCATGAAAAAGAAGTATTTCAAACAGCTAGAGAAATTAATCAATTTGCCATTGTTCGTCAAGCATCTCAGCGTCAGAAGTATATTGATCAGGGTCAAAGCATTAATCTTTTCTTTGCAGCTCCTTCAGATATACAAGATGTATCTATTAAAAAACGTTTAGCTCAATATATTCACGACGTACATTTAGAAGCTTGGCAAGGCGGAGTTAAGAGCTTGTATTATTTAAGAGTCGATTCTGTTTTGAAAGGTGATTCAGTATTTAAGGAGGCTTCTGACTGTAAAGCGTGTGAAGCATGAATTATTCTGTAATTGCAAATTACGATCCTAAATCAATACATGAAGCTATAGAAGAAGAAAGATTACAATTTTTAGTTTTCGTATTAGATGCAATGGGATTAGATTTGGCAGGTGCTTTTCCGGAAACTTTAAATCCAGAAAATATTACAGTTGAACACCGAACAAAACTTGCGGAGCTTTTAGAAAAGTTTAACATAACTGTTATAGAGCACAAAGATAAAACTTTCGATGTTTATCTTGAGAAAGATAAAATTGCTTCTTGGGATAAACATTGGGTAGAGTTGAAAAAAGATTTTTCGGAAATAAATCCGAAACGTAAAGTATATGTAAAAATACATTTAAACTGTTGGTCTGTTTTTGAACAAAAAGAGGTAGAAAACAATGAGTGATGCAAAAAAACCAGAAAAAATTTCAGTTGAAGAATTACATTTTCTTGAAACTCTCAAGAAAGAATTTAACATGTTAAATCTAAAGGTAGATAATACAAAGCTTCAATATGAAAATGCTTTGTTTAAAATTATGAGAAAATATGATTTGAAAGAATCTGACTCTATTGATGAATCTACTGGTAACATCGTTAGGAGAACACCTCCTGCCCCAGTAGCACCACCTGCACCTCCCCCGCCACCTCCGCCTTCTCTCCCAGAACCTCAAATGCAAGCTCACATGGTAGATGATTCAGAAGAAAAAGTTAAAGTTAAGGGAAGAAAGCGAGAATCTAAATGAAAGCTCAAGATTTGCAGGCTCTGCTTGCATTGAGAAATCATGCGCAGTATCTTTTAAATGGTCTAAGAGCGGACCTTAAATTAACTAAAGAAGACAAAGCATCATTAATGAACGGTCTTAAAAAAGTAGATGAAGTTTTTATTAAAAACTTTGAAAATTGTGTAGAGGCGTCTAATACTTCTTCTAAAGTGAGAAGTTGGACATCTACAGAGAGTGAAGAAAGTGTTCTTTTAGGTGCTATGTCGTTAGTTAATACAATAGCGTCTGATCATCCCGAAGTTCTCACAGATAAAATTAAACAAGACATTCATCACGCAGCTGAATTAGTTGGAGCCTTGCCCAAGGTTTCAAATTATAAAGATGGATTATTTTCAAGAGTAGATGCTGGCGAGCAAAAAGATCGCTTGGTAGCTGCAGCCGTTAAGGGATTGAGCACAGAATCTTCAAAGGTTGAAGAAAAGTCTTCTGAAGTCGTTGCAGTCCCTGTAGTTACTTCAAAAGTCGAAGCTGATAAAAAAGCAAAAAGAGGTCCTAAAAAGGCATGAGCCTAATAAGATCATTTTCAGATCATCAATTAGTTGTTCTGCAAGATGATGAATGGCTGGAGCGACAGCGAATAGCTGGTCGCTCCGTTGTTTTTTGTCTGAATTCTGCAAGGGCAATCATTGATTCTAGACTTGAGTTAAATGTTTCTACCTTAAAAGCAGAAATAATTCTTTTAATGAGGGGATTTAATTGCACTCAAGTATTAGTAAAAGATCATTCTCATCGGTCTTCGGTTAATATTTATAATAGTTCATTTAATAAAATGGATGACTCTTATAAATTTCAAGATGGTGATTTAATTATATTAGAAATTGCATGTGCTCATTCAGGAGCAGTTGCTAAATCAACGATTAGTTTGATTAAAGGTCAGCCTAAATCTTCTGATTGTATTAAAATGCTACAGGCTTGTAAGAAAGCTCTTGACAATTCAATCAATCAGATTGAAAATGGAAAAAAAATTGGCTGTATAGGATCTGGAATTAATCATATTATTAAAAGCACTTCTTTTAAAATAGTTCCAAATCATTACAGTGTAGGGCTAGATTTTGAAAATACTTTTTCAGATCCTATTATTTTAAACAAGTCACAATCTAATTATGGCATCACAATTCAAAAAGGCATGACATTTGCAATATCACCTGCAATAAGTTTAAATGATGGAAGTTTGAATTGCTGTTTTGAAAAAACAATTTTCGTACATGAAAATAAGGTGGAAATAATAACTCCATGGGAGTGAGGTTAATTAAATGAAGATCTCTTTCGAGTCAGGCGAATATGTCGAGCTTGTAAAAAGCAACGGGAAAGTGATGATAGCAATAGCTTCAAAGCATCCCTCTAAACCAAAATCTCTGTTAGTTAATTCTGCAGAGGTAACGCAAGAACAATTAAAACAATTATTATTAGATATTTCACAGGAGAAAGAAACATGACAATTAGTAAACGAGCACGTCAAATGGTATCATCAGTTGATTCACGCAAACTTCGCAATAACACTCAGCGAGTTTTAGTTGCCCTCCTTCGAGCTGAAGGTGATTGGGTTCCTCGAACCACTGTTCGAGTAGCTAATGCTACTTCTCGAATGCGCGAACTTCGCCGACCCGAATATGGTGGATTTGATGTGCAGGTAGCAACTGCTGCTGAGCTTGGGCGTCCTGGTGGTGCAAGACGTACTTATTATCGACTAAATCCACGTACAATTACGGCAGAGCGAGTAGCTACAGTTCTGCGAGAAGCAGTAACTGCTTGATTTGTTAAATAAAAAATATTATTTTTAATAAAAGCCTACTAAAATAGTAGGCTTTTATTTTTTGCGCATATTTTTGTATTCCTTGGTAGGAATAATAACAATGAGCACAAGCTTATATCCAAATCAAATTGATAATTCTACTTCTATCCCTGTTGTTACGGATAATGTTACCCCTGTTAACGCAGAGGTAATCAACAGGCTTAGAGATGCAATTATAGCTATCGAATCAGAAGCTGGCATAAATCCATCTGGTACTTATGGTACGGTTAAAGCCAGGTTAGATGCCTTAGAAGCTTTAATCGCAGCGGGCGGCGGCGGTGGCGGTGGTGGAACTGCTGTTCAAGTACAAGAAACTATTGCAGTTACTGCTCCTGGACAAACTAGTTTTATTTTATCTCAGATTCCCGCTCAGGCATCTGCTGTTCAAATGTATTTGAATGGCTCTAAGTTAGAAGAAGGAGCAGAATATAATAATACTTCTACTACGACAACTGTTACTTATACTGGATTGATTCCATTATCTATTACGGATGTAGTTGAATTTTATTATTTAGTAGATCTCGGTGGGATTGTTCCGACTTCTAATTTACAAATTAAAGATTCTGGCGTCGCTATAGAGTCCGCAGCTGCTTCTATGGATTTTACAGGCAACGTAACAGTTACTAGTATATCTGCTGGAGTAGTTGAAGTTAATGTTCCAAATGCAGCAGTTGCAGTAGAGAATAATGGAACTCCGATAGAGCTTTCTACAAACTTAATAGATTTTACGGGAAATGTAACAGTTACTAGTACATCTCCTGGAGAAATAGAAGTAAATGTTCCCACTCCATCAATTACAGTAGAAAATAATGGGACCCCAGTAGATTCTAGCACTCTTGTTATTGATACTGTTGGAAAACTAGTATCTACTTCTGTATCCCCTGGCAATGTTCAATTTGAAGTGCCGGAGTCAAAAATTAGAGTTTATATTGATTCTTCTAATTTTTCTGGTGCGGCATCGGGAGTGGATCAAGTTATTACTTGGAACGGCACATCTACTAAAATCACCTCAACAAATGCTTCATTATCTGGTGGGACTCAATTAACTACTACTAAATCTGGTACATATTTAGTCCAAGGGCAGTTAACAATACAGCCAACAGCAGATTCTATTAGCAGTATTACGATTAATGTAATTCATAATGGATTAACTGACGTTCACACTATTTATGATGCTGGTGCGGTATGGGGTACAGGAATTAATCGTTCTTTTAGTTTTAATTTTCCTATGGAATTAGCCGCTTCAGATACTCTTGAAGTTACTTGGCAGCATACTGGAAGCGCATTATCTGCTACAGATTTAGTGTTTGGAGATAATTTATCTTGGTTTTCAATTATTTTAGTTTAAAATAAGGTAACAATGCCTCAATTTAGAAAAGAACAGCTTAATCTTTTAAGTGCAAATTGGTCTACATACACTTATTCTGCCACTGCAGGAGATGCATTCACTGATTTGCCTGTAGGATTTGAATCGTCTACGATAACTCAAGTCTCCGGTGGAGAAACTTCTGGACCTACCAGAGGTATTGTTACTATTGCTCCAAATAATTATATTAAATTGCGGTTAGAGCAAGATGGATCGTCATTAGTAAACAATGGTGTTATCTTTGGAAGATTAACTTATTTATCTGGGGTTTATACTCTTACCTATTACGTTCTTTCTGGTGGATCAGAGGTTGCTGCCACTTTACCTGGCTCTGGAATTTACAATGTAACAATGCTATTTCCAGAAGTAATGAAATTTGAAGAGATACCAGCAAATTCTACTATAACATTTGCACAGTCAGAAGCGCTTGGCGGTTCAGGCGCAATTATCATTCCAGATGGTGGAAATATATCTGGCACTTATGCTTCTGATGTTTTTTGCGAAGGCAATGCTAATATAGTTGGCAATTTATGGGTTAAAGGAGACCTAATTGTAGATGGTGATTTAATTAACTCGGATGGGTATTCTGCCTCTATTACGGGAGATCTTCGAGCAGTCAATTTGAACTTTGACAGGGTAGATACTAGTCAACCGCAGGGAAATTTAAATGTTGGTGGTGATTTATTATTTTCAGAAAACATGTATTATAGACCCACTGCGGGCGGAACTGTCGATTTAACTGTAAATGGAAATATAATTGGCGGATCTTCGATTGGTTCCGAAATGAATTGTAATGGCTACGAAGACACTAACGGTTTAAATATTTTTGCTGGTGGCAATTTAATTGTTGGATATTTAGATGTCTCTGGTGGTGATGCAGATTCCATAGGTGCAGGTAATGGCGGAACTATCTTTGTTCGTGGTGATTTGAAGGTTACTATTTACTTGTCTTCTTCTGGTGGCGATGCAACTGCCGGACTTAACGCAGGAAACGCTGGAGAGGTCATTGTTTATGGAAACTTGTCCAATTCATACAATTCTGGATTTTTTGGCTCCGTATTACTGCTGGATGGCGGCGACTCTATTGGCGCAGACGCATCTGCTGGAAATGGTGGTACTTTAACAGTTTTTGGAAACGCCAATCTTAGATACTGTGATATGGTGGGAGGATATTGCGACTCTTCTATTGAGTCTCATAGCTCTGGTTTAGGAGGCAGTGTAAATATTTTTGGCTCTGTTGTTACTTATACTTTAGATGTTTCTGGCGGTGATAGAGGGGGCGTTTTAACTGCAGAAGGCTCTGCTGCTTCTCCAGATGCAGGTTCAATATTTATTCAAGGAAATTTAACTTCTTATGATGCTACTGGCGGAACAGGTGGAACAATTTCTTCATCAAATTTTGCCCCCAGTTTTGCGGGTAATGGCGCAGTGATTTCAGTCGAAGGGGATTGCAATGCAGAAACAATACTAGTTTCTGGTGGGGATTTTATATTTTCTTCATCTCTTTCTTATGGGGCTGGAAACGCTGGAGATTTTGATGTTGGCGGCAATTTGTACTGCGGAAATATATATGCAGACGGGGGCAACTGCAGCTCCGGAACTAACGCTGGAAATGGAGCAGATATTAGCGTTTTAGGTTCTGCAAATTGTTATTTTATTTTTATGCCAGGCGGAAATGCTACTGAATCATCGGCTGGAGACGCTGGTTACTTAGAAATTAGAGGCAATTTTTTATGTTCTGAAATATCTATATATGGAGGGTCCTGTGACTCTTCTGTAGAGACTCATAATGCTGGACTTGGGGGATACATAGAATGCGACTCTTTTAACGTTGATAATTTTTCAATTTACGGAGGCACACGCTCAGGAGCTACAACTGTTTCATATGCTTCACAGCAGCCTAATGCCGGATCTGTTTTAGTAAGAGGGGATTTTCATTGTGAAGGGTGGGCGGAATGTTTCGGTGGCGATGTTATTACAGATGAGCCTAATGCTTTGGGTGGCAATGGTGCAAATATTGACATTTTTGGAAATGCATATTCTTATGTTTTAAGTGCCTATGGTGGATATTGCGAATTAAATCGAGGCGGTAACGGGGGAACCATTACTGTTGGGAGCGGAAGCCTTAGTATAAATAATGCAATTTCCTTATATGGCGGTGATTCTGTATCTAATGCTTTTGGCGGAGGAGATGGCGGGCAGGTTTCTGTAAATGGTAATTTAAATGGTAATATAAATTTTTATATCCAAGGCGGGGCTGGAACTGATGCGCCTGGTGGTGCCGGTGGAACAATTCAGGTCAAGGGAAACGTTAATTTGGTAGAAGTAAATTTAAGTGGGGGCGATAGCACTTCTACTGATGGTTCATATTCAGCTGGTCCCGGTGGCTCAATTACAGTGAATGGAAATTTACATCTTGATTCATTAGATATTTTTGGTGGACAAGGAGTTCAAGCCTCCGCTGGCAATGGCGGAACCGCAGCCTCATATGGTCATGCAAATGTTGGCTTTGTAAATGCTTTTGGTGGTAACTGTAATTCTAATTACGAAACTAATAGGGCTGGCAGTGGTGGAAGTGTTTTTATTAAATCTGGAGTATTTTGGAATGTAGATGTTTCAGGTGGTAATAGAACTGGAACATTATCTTCCTCTGGTTCAATGACTCCTGCAAATAGCGGAGACATAAATGCTAGTAGCTTTGTTACCGCCATGGACATTTATGCAAATGGAGGTGCTATAAATACTTCTGGCTTTGCGCCCTCTGCCGCTGGCTCTGGAGGAAATATTGAAATAGGCGGAGTAGTTAATGTTTATAGCGATATTGACCTTTATGGTGGCGATGCTTCTGTTGGCAACGCTGGAGATGGCGGAACGTTAAACGTTCCATACGGTAATGTTATAACTGAAGGAATAAATGCTAGCGGCGGGCAATCTTCTCAAGGCTCTGGCGGTGATGGCGGAGGAATATATTGCACTTTTAGTGACGTTGGCGGAGTAATTTATGTAGATGGCGGAGATTCGGTTAATGGAAATGGTGGAGATGCTGGCACTGTATATGCAGCAGGCATTCGCGCATTTATTAGTTTGAGCGGTGGAAACTGCAACTCTTCAAATGAGACTCACGTTGCCGGAAATGGGGGAGATATTTCTTGCAATTATCTTATTGCTACTGATGTTTATATTGATGGCGGAGATCGAACTGGCTCATTATCATCTCCGGGTTCTACTATTGCAGGTCCTTCTGCGGGGACATTGAATGTCAGTGGTAACAGTTCTTCTGTTTATGCTTTATTTGGAAGGGGCGGCACTGTTGACACGGATTATAGTAGCGCCCCTGGCGGAAATGGAGCCGAAGTTAACTTTGAAAGTTCAGCCATAAATTTTAGTTATATAAATATTAATGGTGGAGATAGTAATGGATTGGATGGAGGAGCTGCAGGTCAATTAATTACTACAGGACCCACTAGTATTGATAATGAGTTTTTAGCAGTGGGCGGAATATCTTATTCTTCTTTAGATGCCTCAGCTGCAAGAAATGGCATGGGACCTGAACTTGTCCAGTTTTCTGGCGGAGTCACAGCAAGATATGTCACCTTGCAAGATGGATATGGATCTGGTTCTCCTCCTTTAAATACTAGTTCTACGGAAGTTATTTTAAGGTTAGCTGGGCATTGTACTTTTCATACTTTAGATATGACTAGCAGACAAGGATTTATATTACCATATAATGATGATAGCGCTCCTGCGTCAGTTATGTTTAAAGCTCAAAATATGCCCGATAAATCTACTTTAAACATCCCAGAATTTACAGATCTTTTACGTTCTAATACTTCTGATATATCTTCTGATTTAGAAGATAGTGTATTTATATCGGGTCAGGCTAATTGGTATAAATTAACAGGAACAGCAATATAAGGCTAATATGCAATACATTTATTTGGTAAGAAATGATCGTACTGGTCAATATTTAAATCAAAAGGGTTCTTGGTCTAGAAATTTATTATCTTATAGATTGGCAGAATTTGAAACCGAAGAGTTAGCTAAAGCCGCTATGCCTTCAGGTGTAAAGTGTTTAGTTACACGTAGAGAGAAAAAAGAATTAGATACCACTGGTAAATATAAATTCTTTTTAAAAGATTTAAAAACTAAATGCTATTTAAATTCTCTAGATCAATTTAAAGTTTGGGCTCCAATGGCTAGCGCCGTTGCTTTTAATACTGAAGCGGAAGCCTTAGATAAAGCAGAATCTTTGAGCTTAGATTTAGATAGTATTTCTGTTTTGAAAATGCCAATATTCGAAGAGGTTACACAGGGACCCGCCACAGATGAATGATAGAATATTCAAGTTTTTATATTTATTGAAGAGTAAATACGAAGTTCAAATAAAGTATAAAACCTCTTCGTCCTTTATGAAGTTTTTATCTTATATTTTATTTTTTGTTCCTGACTTCATGACTAGATTTACAACTACCATTGGAAGCACTATCTATTTCCCTAACGAAGAAGCTCTTAAAGATGAAGGTAAAATAGCTACTTTAGCTCATGAAGTCCGTCATATCCATGATAGTCAATTAGATAAATTATATAATTTAAAGTATTTATTTCCTCAAGTTTTTTCAATTTTATTTTTTGTTTTAAGCTTTGTTTCATTATGGTTTTTGATTCCTTCTTTTATTCTATTAGCTCCGCTGCCAGCTTATTGGAGAATGAAAATTGAATTAAAAGGATATACCACATCTTTGTTTATATTAAATTTAATGTTAAAAGAAAAAGAAGAGCACTTAGAAAATAGATTGAAAATTTTATTGGATAGAGCGGATAAAATTAATGGAAATTTTACGGGACCTTCTTATTATTTTATGTGGGCATTTGGTGTAAGATCACATCTTGCAGATATTGTATATAAAATTCTGGAAGAAAAATTAGAAAAAGAAGACTCTTTTTATATGTTTATTAAAGATTGTTTTAATCAGTCTAAGCCTAGTTGAAATAAAAATAAAATTACTTATTTGACTTTAAAAAGACTTGATATATTAAGTTATTAGTTTAATTACTTTTGGAGAACATAATATGATCTATGATTTGGCGATTGTTGGCGCTGGTGTTGCGGGCTGCTTTGCAGCTCAAAGATTAGAAGAAAATTATAATTTAAAAATTTTATTATTAGACTTGGGAAGATCTTTTGCAAAGCGTAGGCGGCAAATAGAAGGAGCCATGGGCTGTTTACCATCGGGAGATGGTAAATGGTATCTTTCTCAAGCCGATCAGTTTAATCATCTAGATGGAAGAAGATTTAATTCAGCTAAAAAATGGTTAGATAAAAAAATAGATGAATGTGGAAATAGTAAAATTGTAAAAGATTGTTCTCCATCTGTTGCCTTCAAGAATAAAATTTCAAAACTAGGTTACGAAATATCATATAATGATCATATTCAATGGAAGCCCGAAAATATACACAAGTTAAGTAAAATATTTAATGATACTTTTGAGAACAGTAAAAATATCAAAATGCAATTTGATACTGAAGTTTTTAAAATCTTAAAAAAGAAGAATCAATTTTTAGTACATACAGAGGCTCAAGATTTTCATTGTAAAAAAATATTATTTGTACCTGGGAGGTCTGGTTGGAGGTGGGCAAATGATTTTTATAAAGAGCTTGGATTAGACATTCAAGATGATTATTCTAATTATGGTGTTCGATTTGAAATTGCAGCTCAAAATGCCAAAGATTTACAAAAAACTAATTGCTCTTTAGTGAAAGAAGATGTTGAGATAGGTCCATTCTTATGGAATGGAACGATTATGCCAGAAGATCATGCCGACATGGTAATTTCAACTTTCCGTTCTAATGAGGAGCGGTGGAAAACTGAAAAAGTTAGTTTTTCTTATATTAAAAAATTCAAATATGAAAATGATGGAGTTAATCAAACTGAAAGAATTGCAAAGCTAACATATCTTTTATTTAATGACCGAGTTAGCAAAGAAAAAAATAGAATTTATTTAAAGGGAAACAGTCAATTAAATTTACTTCCCGAATATAATTGGCTTCGAGGAGCTATTGACGAAGTTAATACAATGTTACCAGAATTTACAAGCAAGGGATGCTATCATATCCCTGAAATTTTGCCTTTACCTGGAAAAATAGAATTGGATGACAATCATATGACTGAAATTAATGATCTTTATGTTGCTGGCGAAAGTGCGGGCTACCGTGGAATTATGGGCGCTGCATTGTCTGGAATTTTAGCAGCAGATGGAGCAATGCGATGAAAGACGATGATTTTGGAGTTGGAAATTCTGAGGTAAGAAATTTTTCATTTTACTTATCAAAAGCTGATAATGAATTCTTTAAAGAAGAATTATATAAGCCAGGTTCTTTAGTTAGAATAAAAAGAAAGTCTTCAAAGAAGAATGGTGAAGAATGGCAAATTCTTCAAGATGGTGAATTAGCCTTGACACTAAAAGAAAATAGATTTACCATAGCTGAAAGAAATTTTCTTCATAGCGCAGAAGGTATGCAGTTTTTAATGCAGGCATTTAAGTCTGGCATTTCTTCTGTGTCAAAGCTTAAAGAAGCTATAAAAAAGAAATTATGATAATTTTAAATAAGTTTTATACTAAAGATAAACAAGATTTTATTTCATTTATTAATGATAAGGGCTGGGAAGTATCAGTGCCTATTGATCGCTGGCACTTTGATAGAATTAAATTGTATTTAGCATCAATTTCAGAAGAGTTTTCAGTTCCTTTCGAAGTTCAAGAAAAACAGGAGTCAGAAGAAGATGAGTGATTCTTACGTTATTTATGTTGTTGATACTGAAACTACTGGTTTCGATCCAGTTAACAATGATATTATTGAATTATCCGCCTTAAGACTTGTTAGAGACGGAGAAGAATTTAAGAGAGAGCAAAAAACCTGGTTTATTAAACCTGTAAATATTAATAATATTTCCGAAGAAGCCCTTAAAGTCAACGGTCATAAAAGAGAAGACATTCTAGGAGAAACTAAAGAGGGCAGAGAAAAATACATAGAATTAAAAGATGCAATTTCTGATTTTGAACTGTGGGTAATGGAAGACTGCGCCTCTGTTATGGATAGAATTTTTGCAGGGCATAATCCAGTCTTCGATGCTAATTTCATGAAAGCTTCTTGGTCAAAAGTTAATTCTGAGTCGACTTTTCCATTTGATTTGACTGCTAATAATAGAATTTTAGATACCAAACAATTAGTAATTTTTGTTGACATTTGCACTGGAAAGCGAAGAGCCAAATACAATCTCTCAGAAGTTGTTAAATGTTTTGATATTAAAAAGGGAAAAGCTCACAGAGCAGATGAAGACACAAGGATGACTGCTGACTTCTTAGAAAAAATTGTTAAGTCAGCTATTCCTGTTTTTAACGAGTTATACAAAGATTCATACAGTGAATGAAAATATTATTTGCCATTTCTGATAGACCAGGAGCGTGGTTACAAGCATCTATTGTTCTTCAGGAGTTGAGATCTAAATACCAAGTTAAATTAGCGGGATATAAGTCTTTGCATCCTAATATCAAAAACATTGATTATAATTTGTCATCGCTTAAAACAGGCTCTGAAAATATAGGTAAAAAATATAATATAACATTAAGTCCGTGCAGTCATAATGTTTTCAAATCTTATTTAAAAAAAATTTATGATTATTCTCCCGATTTAATTATTTCAGATCATGAAGAATATACTTTAGCAGCTGGTCATATTTTAAAAATTCGCTCCTGGAATGTTTCTCCTTTGAATTTGATTTATCATTGGTTTCCAGTGGCAATGAGATATCATTATGATTTTCTTTTATATTATTATAAAAGAAAAACTTTAAGATATAATAGAGATTTTTTTTGGGGAGACATGAATTTAACTTACTCTCCATTGTGTCATATGAAAATTCCAATGGACTGGAGATTAGATAAAATTACATGGATAAATCCTTTCCTTCCTAACGTTAAATATATTGACAGCCCAGCAAGCGCACTGCATACTTTTGATAGACCGGATTTGGAGTCTTGTTTTGACCAGGTTCCTGGTATTTATAATCAATTTAATCCCAATCCTCTAGAGCTGACTTTAAGTAATAAAATTAATTTTACTTCTGGCGAAAGTGGTTATCTTTATGGTATGCTTTTGAACAAAGACTTGTTAAAAAACGATCAATATAGAGTCAATATAGCTCCTAATTTTAATGATATTGAAACAATAATGAATGCTGTCGTGATTAAAAACAATCAAATGGGAATTGATTTAGGTCAGGTAGAAAACATGAAAGAATATTCTATTAATAGAATTGATTTTGTTTTAAATAATTCCGACAGACTTCCTTTAAATTTAAAATTATCTCACCTACCTAAATATCGTTCTTCTATAAGATTTTCCTTATTAGAAAGGGTTCAGTACCATGAAAGCAATTTTGGACATAGGAAACGTGTTAGTTCACGTCCGATTGAATTATTTTCTTGATAAAATCTCTCAATTAATCCCTGAAAATCATGATCCTTTACTATTCCTTGAAACCATCCAAGGCATGCATGATATTGGCTTGCTTACAATGAAGCAAGCTTTTCGAGATAAGTATGAATTATCTCATTCTAATCTTATTTCGGTAGATGAGCTTTTGGAACTTTGGAATTCTGTCCTTGAAAGAAATCATTTTATGATTAATCTAATGAAGGATTTGCATTTTCAAGGAGTTAGATTTGGTCTGGTTTCAAATATTGGCTATGAGCACCATCAATATTTAAAAAAGATTTGTCCAGAAATATTTGAAATGTCGGAAATTCATCATTTGTCTTATGAGGTTGGAGCGAGGAAACCTAGCAAATTATATTTTCAATCTTTTTTGCAAGACCATCCGTCTTGGATTGGCTGCGTTTACGTAGATGATAGAATGGACAATTTATTAACAGGTAAACAATATGGTTTTAGAACCATTCAATTTGATTTAGATAATTTGTCTAACTTAAAAGATTTAAAATCCTCAACTGATTCCATGAAGAAAATTATTCTTAGTCATAGAAACAATGAAGATCTTAAATAGTTTTAAACTTTTTTAGATGGATCTGAAATTGGTGCTGAAGCTACTGAGCCCGAAGGAGTTTTGTATTCCACTACTCCCGGCTTCTCTGATACTGCTGCATAAAATTTAGGGTGGCTCATAAGTTTCTTTAAAGAAATTTTCATTTTTGTACCATCAGGTTTTAAAATTTCGGCTTCATCGCTTGCTGCTTGCATACCAGTAATATATTCTTCGTGAACATCTCTTGCGCTAGCTCCATGAGCGCCTGAAGTTCCTCTTTGAACCCACATAATTTTTCCATTTTGTTCGACCGGTATTCCTTTGAAGAATATCTGACCAGTATCTTGTTCTAATGGTTGAATAATAGTTTTTCCATGTCCTGAATAAATTGGAGCATTTGGATTTTTGTCTTTTTCTTTTTGAATTCTTTCTGAATAGGCTATGTTTGCTCCTGGGGCACTAATTCTTGAGCGAGCTACTTCTTCAGCAGTATATTTTTTTCCAGTCACAGGATCGTAATATCCGCTTGCGCTTAATGGAGATGGGCGCAGTGCGCCACCAGTCTGCCTTGCCTCATCATGAATTTGCTCTACCATTTTTCCAGTGGGTAACACCATGCCCCATTTTTTTGCTAGAATTTGAGCCGTTTGAGGAGTTACAGATGCCAATTGACCATCAATCATTAAATAATCAGGCATAACGTAATAAACTAGTTTATTGCCTTTAGATAGTTCAACTATAACTGGATGTAATTGTTTTGGTTTTTGAGCGTACTGTAATATTAATTGCTGTCTTTCTTGGACATTTTTAGCTGCTACATATTGTTCTTTAAATCCGCTTGATTTGCTTTTTGTTGCATCATTTGGCTTTTTAGATGGAAGTTGCTCAGATGGAGAAGAAAGCCCAGGAGAGCTTTTAGGTCCACGTAATTTTTCTAATTTGCTTTCGACAAATTGTGAAAATGTATTAGTCGCAGCAGCGTAGATTATTATTTTTTTAAATCTATCCATGTTCATTTTAATATATCGGTTATAATTAATTTATTGTAATTATTTACAAGCATAAATATGCTTTATGATTGATATGTTCTCATTTTGAGTTCATCAATTAAAAATGTCGAGAAGATATACCATTAAAATAACATTAATGTCAATTTGCTGTTGACCCTCAAAGAGTAGAGGGGGAAGAAAAAAATCTATTAAATTTTTTTAGATCTTCAACTTCTTCTTGTAATAAGGTTTTTAAGGTTTACATTTCAAGAATTGAAGGGATGTTTATGAATAATTATTTATTAGAAAAATTAGTAGAAAAAGGCGTATTGATTAAAAATCATAGCTCTGACAACTATGATATTAATCCATTAATTGATCTTTTTAATTCTGAGGTGTCTTATGGGTTCGAAGATGTTGCGATTACTCAGCAAAAAAATATTTGTAAATCTAGATTAGACGCCGATACTTCTTCTGAAATTATAAGAGGCGTTAATATTAAAGTTCCTTTAATTGCTAGTAATATGTCAACTGTTATTAATAGCAGTTTTTATATTAAACTTTGTGACTTAGGTGCTTTTGCTTTTATGCATCGGGCAGCTCCTGATGAAGTTCTAGAGAGGGAAATTTCCACCATTGCAAAACAATGCCAATGGACAGCGGCATCAATCGGAATTGATGATTCTCAATTTATGCTAGCTAAAAAATTAATAAATGCCGGTGCAAATATTTTAGTCATTGATATTGCTCATGGTTATACTGATGCTATATTTGAATTGGCTAAAAAAATTAAATCATATTCAAAAGATATTAAAGTTGTTATTGGCAATGCCACTAATCCTGAAATTATGTATGAGTGTGGAGATTTAGTTGATGCAATTAAAGTTGGAATTGCACAAGGCTTTGCATGTGAAACTAAAAACACTGCAGGTTGCACTGAGAAGCAATTCTCTGCCGTTTTAAAATTTAAATCATTATCTCGTAAATTTGGTATTCCTGTAATTTCTGACGGTGGAACCAGAGAGCCCGCTGATTTAGTTAAAGCTGTTGCAGCGGGTGCAAATTCAATTATCGCTGGTAAAATTTTCGCAGCCTGCCCTGAAAGCGCCGCCGAAACGGAACTTGTTAATGGATCTTTGAAAAAGATTTATGCAGGAATGGCTTCTCGCTATGTCCAGGACCGATGGAAAGGCGGTTTAAAACCAGGAACTTGCCCAGAAGGCGGAGTAAGATATCTTGATGTTGGAGAGTCTGCGGAAAAGCTTCTTGAAAGATATGCTGGGGCTTTGAAGTCCGGGATTACTTATGCAGGAGCAAATGATATAAAGTCGTTCCAAGACAAAGTAAAATTTGTTAGGTTCGCTAAATGAATATAATTTTACCGGTAGTTCATTTCTCCCAAAAAATTTGGGAGAAAGTTATAGAGCCAGAAATTTCAAGCAGCATTATAAATTTAACAATATCTTCGATAAGAGAGATGCAATTTTCTTTTAAAGAAGATATTGGTAAGTTTGTATCTAAGTGCGATGATGAGGTCTTTTTGAAAGAACTAATCGAGTTTCAGACGGGCTTGCTTGAAAATGAAGATTTATTAAAAGTCTACCTAGATTTTATATTTGGATACTTTCAAAAATATTGCAAAGAAAATAAAATAGAAATCTTCATACAAGAAGAAACTTTTAATATTATGCTTAGGTGGTAATTGTGAATTTTAAAGTAATAGCAGCAGTTGATTTAAATTATTTGATGGGATATGATAATATTATACCTTGGCATAAGCCAGCAGACCTTAAGAGATTCAAGCAAAAAACTTTAAATCAAATTGTAGTCATGGGTCGTAAAACTTATGACTCTATAGGTAAGGCATTGCCAAACAGAACTAATTGTGTCATTTCTAAAAATCCAGGAAATATTAAAAATTTATCTCCTGGAGTTATCATATTTACATCATTTCAGGAAATGATTGAAAAATTAAAAGATAGCAATAAAACAATTTGGATTATTGGAGGTGCTCAAATTTATGCAGAAGCATTTTTAACGGATTTGGTTTCGGAAATTGATTTAACTATTTTAAATGGAAGATGGGTTCCTCCAAATTCAGACTCTGAAGAAATAAGAAAACAAAAAACAATTTTATTTCCAAGAATTCCTCTTGAATATACTATAGAGTCTGAGGAAGTTAATATAGAAGACAATTCTCTTTTGCACAGAAAATATATGAGAAGTTATTGGTGACGATAGTTAAGCTTAACTAAGCGTTCTAATTCAGAAGATATTTTATATAATTTATTACAATAAGATGCTTTTTTAGATAAACTTCCAAATTCTTTTCCGATGACATCAGTTAAAGGATTTAATTTTTTTCCATTTAAAGTTGTGGATAAATGTACGTGGGGTGACGTGCTCTTAGCGGACCCAGTATTTCCATTTAATCCAATTACAGTGTTGCTGTCAACTACAGCACCTACGCTAACCTTAACTTCTTTTAAATGTGCATAATAACTAGTTAGACCAGGATCTTGAGAGTGTTGTATTGTACAAGTAAATCCTCCCTTTAAATTTTCTTGAGGACTTGTAACTTTTGTTACTTTTCCCGGACCAATTGGATATACTGGTGCTCCCATGCCTGAATTAGTTTTCATGTTAAATCCAGGGACAATTACATCGATGGCTTCATGACCTTCTGGATGCATTTCCAATGAAGCTACTGAGCCAGGCGTGGATTGCGCAGTTTCTTTTGAAACAAAGGAACTTAGTATTTTTCCACCTCTTATTGGAAGTTGATATTTACCACTTATTTCTTCGGAAGATGCTTGAAACTCTTCGCCTGTTTCTTCTTTAAATTCTTCGAGCAGTTCTTTAAGTTCCAGATCAGTTAAGTCTGAGCTAGAGTCAATCTTAGATTCACTATCTAATTGTTCTATTAAATTTTTAATATCTTCGTCTGAAAGATTATAAGTATTCATATGGATATTACTATACCCGGATATGAGTTATAGGTTTATTTATGTCAGAAATAATTAAAAAAGATACGCCTCAATATTATACCATCAAGGTAGAAGCGGAAGTTCCTACCACAATAACTTTTAGAGTCTTAGCCTCCTCACCTGAAGAAGCTTTGGAAAAATTACAATATGCAGTTTTAACTGAACCCCCTAAACAAAACTTGAACAAAATGAGAAAAAAGAGTGCCAAAGTTTATAAATATGGTACCATTGAAATTCAAGCTTCTAAAAAATACTAATATATGTCTGGATTAAAATATTACATTATTGATACTGAAACCACTGGCTTAAGTGCTGGATATCACGAAATCATTGAAATTTCAATTATCAGGTCAGAAGACCGCAATCAAATTTCTAAATTTATTAAAGCCGAGTTTCCGCAAAGAGCATCTCCTGAAGCTCTAAAGATTACTAATAAATCAATTAAAGACCTTCTTGGAGGAGAATCTAAGGAAAAGGTCGTAGAAGCAATTGACTTATTTTTAAGTCAGGATAATTGCTCTCCTGAGCATAGAGTTTTTGTAGCTCATAACGCGCCATTCGATAGAAGATTTTGTCACGCTTTATGGGGCAGTGTGGGTAAAACTTTTCCAGCAAATTGCTGGCTTGATACAAAAACTTTAGTCAAGGAAACATTAATAAAAAGAGGCATCTCTAAGCCTAAAGATTTAACCTTAAAAGGTTCAATGGAAAAAATTGGAGCTAAAGCATATGAGGGAGAGCACAATGCAATAGTTGATTCAAGAAATTGTTATCTTCTTTGGAAGAAGGCAATGGAGTCTAATGTTAATTATTTGCCACATATAAAAAGGACCCCTCACAGCAAAGGCAATTCAGATAATGACGAAATTTGATCAAGAAATTTATGATTTAATTATTAAAGGCAAGGTAGTCTGCAAAGATCAGGAAGAAGAAGATGCAGCTATAGAATTATTAAAAAAAGCAGCTGCCAAAGAGCCAGATACATTATGGTCAATTATTTTTGAATCTTTTTCTTTTGAGGGCGCAACTATGGCTTTACCTGCTATGGCAGCGTATCTAGCTTCCCCTAATACTAAAAAACATTTTAATTATAAAATAAGAAAATATTTTATTGATTTATTAACAACTTTAAATCCCGTTTCTCTACTTGAACTAACTGAGTATATTCAAAGCAAAGTCTTTGGAGAGGGATTAGGGTCTGGTAAACAAAAATTATTAAGAAATGTTTTAGAGCAATGGGATATTACAACTTTAAAAGAATATGGGTCAATGTATCCAGAGGAATTAAATTCTTTAATTAAAATTTTGCATCCTAAATTTCAAGGAGAAAAAGGAAAAGTCGTGAAAGAAATTTTTTCTTCCTTGAAGAAAAATTTTTAAATTATAGCTTATTTTTTATAATAATTTAGTATATCTTTTGAAAAGATGCCTTTAATTTATTTCAATGGCAACTTTGCTGCAGATGTCTAGGTCAGATAATTTTAACTATAATAGGACGCAAAATGAGCGCAGCTTACTCCCAATTAAATAAATCTGACTTAGAAGCATATGAAAGTGAGTCAGAGGCAATTTTTAAGCTATTAAATCTTGAAAAAGATTTAATGCAACTGAAAAGTTTGTTAGTGGAAGTTAAAAAGATCAAACAATGTTGTTCTTACGCCGACGAACTCAAGGAAATCAATGCCTCCCGTAAAAAATAATGATGCATTTATTCAAGAATTAATTAAAAATATAGATTTAACCAACGAATTAGTCAAAGAACTTATCCAGGATCTTCATTCTGGAGAAGTAGACTTTGCAAAACTCAGCACAGAATTAAATCATCTAATATCTCAGTTTAAAGAACTTTCTATTTCTTTAGACCAAACTGATGAACTTATATTAAATATAAATGTCAAAATAGCTTTAATAGAACGAACTGTTCACGAGCTTGAAACCTGGGTTAAAGATCATGAGCGACGGGAAAAAGAGCAGGTTTTACAAAACCAATTAGCTGATAAAAAAGGTCGCTGGCAATTAATTGCAGCAGTCCTTGGAATCGCAGGCTCAATAATATCAATGCTTTTTAATTATCTAAATAAATAAAACAAGAAACGCGGTTTCGTTTCAAAAAATAAAAACAGCCATAGCTTAACAAATAAAACAAAATGATAACGCTTTTTCGTTATCATTTTGTTTCTTTTTGATATATTTAAAATTAGGAGAAAGAAACAATGACCTACGAATACACTTGTACATCTTGTAATCATGAATGGGAAGCAGAGCAATCAATTAAAGATGAAGCTCTGAAAAATTGCCCAAACTGCTACAAAAATACAGCTAAAAGATTAATTTCTAAATCAAGCTTTGTATTGCAGGGCAGTGGTTGGGCAAAAGATAATTATTCTAAATGAATGATTTAAATGCATTGTAATAAAATTTTATTAAAAAAAATGGAGGACTGGGTAACGAGTAAAGTCCCCAAAGGCTATAAAGCAGTTTGGATAGATGCTTCTAAAGAGGGCTCTGTAAAATTAGATTGTGCAGGGTATGATGCATATGAAGAAGCTCAGTCAAATGTATTAAAACATATTTGTATAAAAAATAATATATCATATGAAATATATTCGATGCCTGCAACAATATCAGATTATGATAGGCTGCAGGAGTATGCTAAATTTATAAACTGGAAATCTCAAAACTATAATACCATTTTATTTAGTAAAATTTTAAAAGAGCAATTATATTTTGGAGAATATAAAAAATACGGAAAAGATTCGTTAGATTTTTATCCTTTTTCAGACTTAAATAAGTCTAGAGTTGATAGTTTATTAAATTATATAAATACAAATGAAAACATTTCCAGTTTTCCAATTAATTCTCTTTTAGAGTGGCTTTATTATCAAGATATTCAATTTAAAATAGTTTCTTCAAATACTAGCCCGACTAAGCATCAACGATGGGGGACTTACTCGCTAGAGCAAAAGGCAATCATTGCAAAATATTATGCTTTAATTAAGGAAAGAGATCATAAAATAAATTTAAATAAAAATTTTAATTATGAATTTTAAGAGAAATTTACTTTCTTTGAAGGCGGCGACAGAAGATGATTTTATTTCTTTGAAATATCTTATTGATTCATTTAATTTAAAGCCAAAAGATTCATGGAGAGAATGGGAAAATAATTTAAAAGATAAAATTTTAATTGTAGATGATGGAAATAAAATAAAAATTCAATTTGAATTTAATGAATTAAATGATTTATTACAGTTTTCTCCTGTGAAAAATATAGTTGAAGACAGTAATCTTATTATTGCAGCAAAGAAGCAAGAGAAAATTAAAGTTTGGTGTCAGGGTAAAGATAATTTTATTAGATTTTTACAATATGATGAAGAATGGAAGGCAAGACATTTATTTTCAGAAAACTCTAATTTAATAATCAGTATTATTAAAATGTTTTTAGGAATGAATGACAAGGTTAGAGGTAATCATAAAATAGAAGAATTAATTGTTATAACTTATCCTTTTGAAGATTTTAAAGAATATAAATTTAATAACAGTTTTGATAAATTATGGAAAGAATTGGAGAAATGATATGTCAAGTTTAAAGGGAATTTTAAGATACAGAACCGGAGATGCAACTTTTCCACAAGGAGGCGGTCATAAAATTATTATGCATGTGTGTAATAATTTGGGTGGTTGGGGGGCAGGGTTTGTTTTAGCCCTTTCCAAACGCTGGAAGGCACCAGAGCAAGAATATAGGAAATGGTCAGCTGGAAAAGTTAATTATAAACTTGGAGAAGCTCAATTTGTTTTTGTCCAAACTGATGTTACGATTGCTAACATGTTGGCTCAGCATGGGTACCGATATAATGACGATGAGCCCGCTGTAGTAGATGTTAAAAACTTAGAATTATGTCTTCAGAAAGTTTACCAGCATGCCTTTGAAAATGGCTCTACGGTTCACGCTCCTAGAATTGCTTCTGGATTAGCCGGGTTAAAATGGGAAGAGGTAGAACCACTAATTAAAAGGCATTTAGTAGATAAAGGTATTGACGTAACCATATATGACTTGAAATGATTTATTTAGAATTAATTGAATTAATTAAAGGAAATCCAGTAGAACCTGGAGAAATCCATCCAGCTGATGCCGTTTTAAGTAAAATAGCAAAAGAAAGCCCTGATTATTTGGAAGCTATTTATCTGATTTTAAATAGCTATCCAGATGTCAGGGCAGATCTTTTTAAATTAATTTCAAGATTGGATAATAGATATGTAGATAATTTAATTTTTCATAATATTGTTAAGAGGCATTTAAATGATTTGAATATTGAAGTTGTTGATGCTGCTATTGGAATGTTTGAATCTTTTTCTGATAAGTCTTCTCTGAAGGAGTGGCTAGATTCTAAACCTAATCAGCCTAAATGGATTTTAGATTATGCCGCTCAGGTTTTAGCTCAAGACTCTTCTTTCCATCTAATAGCTACCCATTCTACAAATTCATGATCAAATCCTGTAGGATCTATTTTATTAGTCGTAATATTGTAATGACCCAATAGACCTTTATATTTCTCTACCTCTGGAATAACTGTTTTAATGTAGTTATTATTTTGATCTTTAGGAAAACTTAGTTCTACCGCAGGGCAAAAATGATTTACTGCAAAAGCAATTCTACCAGCAGCTTCTAGTTGCGCTTTAGTAGGCTTAAATACTTTCATATTCATATTATGAATTTTTTCTGACATCAGTTCATGTTCTTGAACTTTATATTTTTTTCTATTTGCTTCATTATATAAATTTGTATCTTGCCAGGCTTGAGGCATATAGCAAATTTCTATTCCAGGACCAAATTGATTTACTGGTTTTTGTGACCAGCCAATGTCTTTAATCATTAAACATTGATAAATGGTTGCGCATCCGTCTTCATTAACGTCATCATCTATAATAAAGTTAACGCTTAAACCTCTGGCATTTAGTCCTGTATAAGTCTGTTTGGCATTATAAGTTACAGTATGATGCATGACGCATTGTTGTATTTCTTTTAAAGCTTTTTCACTATCACGAGATTGGTACTTTTTAGAAGCATAAAAGCTATAGTTAGGAGCTTCATTCCAAAGAACTACCTTGCACCCAACATCAACTTTATTATTTTCATCAAAATAAATATACGAACTCATAAATCCTACTTTTTTGTAAAAAATTTAATTATTAAATTAAGAAGCTCTTTAACTAATTCAAATAATTTATTATTTGAATTTTTTTCTAGTACGATAATTTTGGATTGATTTGATTGTTCTTGAATAATTTTTGGTTCAGGCTCTGGAGTAGAAGGCAAAGTATTATGTGTTTTTTCTACTTCGATTTCTTTTTTAGGAATTGACTCTCTAACAGTAGGTGTCTCGCTTTCTGGTGCAACTTCTGGTTCTTTTTCATAATTTTCTGGTACGAAAGTCATAAATTCATCAGCTTTTTTATCAAAAGACTTTGATAGTTTGATCATTAAATTGGTGTAGTAGTTTAAATCAGCTGTAAAGTACCCGCCTTCCTTTAATTTGGCGCAGTATTTGGGTATGCTGCCTTCTTTTAAAGCTTCTAGGGCGGGCTGATACCTTTTCTTATTTAAGAATTGCAAATAAGCTTTAGCGCCTTCTATTGGGCTGTCCCAATGCTGGAAGAAAGTTTGAGGGTGATAAGGCTCAAACCAATGAGTCTTGCCATTTAAAATTTCATTGCACTTGTATGAGGTATAAGTGACGCCTGGTTTTCTTTTGATATTACCAAAGTTATTATTATAAATAAATTTGCCCCTACCTACTTCCAAAGAAGTATGACACCACAAAATACATAATTGTGCTCTAGTTACTTCTTGAGAATATAATTCTTTCCATGCCTGTCTTAAATAGAAAGCTAATTCATTTTCTGTCAAAGATGTAATAATGGCATCTCTAAATAAAGGATCGTTTGGCTTATCAGAATTTTCCATAAAGTCCTCATAGTAAAAAAACTCCTGAAAAAAGTTTCCTTCTTTCAAGAGTTTGTTGGGTAATTATATTTCTAATTATGCAACTTAATTTGTTATTTTAATCCAAACATCTTTGAATTTGTTAAAATATTTTTCTTGCAGCAAAGAATTAAATCCTAATTCTGAGAATTTGACAGATAGTTTTTCTAAATCAAAAACTCCTTGCTTAACTTTCCAGTCGTTTGAATCTGAATTTTTAATTGTAACGAAGTTAATCAGAATCATGTTTCTTTGATAAATTGAAAGCTCTTCTTCACTTAAAAAATCTACGAAGTTTTCTTTTACAACAGTTTTCTCAGCTTTTTTTTCGCCCATAATTCCCGGAATGTTATCAGCAGTATCACCTTTAAGAGACTTAAATCTTACGTAATCAAAAGCAGGTGCTTCCATAAATTTTTTAGAAAAAGGATTGTAAATTTGAATATTTAATTCTTTTTCTTGCAAAAGTTGCAAGTAGTCAGAATCATTACTAATGACAATATTTTCGTGCTCTTTGTTTTTTCTCACCAGGGTATTGATAACATCATCGCATTCATATTTGGCGTGACTAATAACTGTAATGGGTAAATGATCTAAAATTTCATAAATTTTATATTTATTCTCTCGAAATAAGTCTCTAACTTCTTGTTGTGCCGCAGTCTTAACAATTCGATTAGCTTTATAGGATGCTAATAATTGATATCTGAATTCTGGATGACCTTCTAAAACAAAATAAACCTTATCAGGGCTAAATTGTTCCACTGTGGCTTTTAAATTTCTAATGAAATTAAAAGTCATAGCAAAGCTATCATCAGTATCTGATTTGCTCTTGCCAAATTTAATATTGGCACGCCACATGGCGTTCATCCCGTCAAAATATAAAATTTTCACATTTACCTCAAAGAGTAATATTAAAATCTTTCACAGCTTTATGAATTGCAAGATTTTTCATTTTAAATTCAAACTCAATGTCTAATTTGTTTTCGTTGTTTAGCTTTTGTTGAAGCTCTGGAATATAATGAACATAATCAGAATGTTTCCTGCGGTCCTTGAACGAACCATCCTTTAGCATGGGATCTGTATTGCTCAAATGAGTCAATGCTTTGACTTGCCAAGTCTTCATAGATTTCTCTAGACCTTCATCAATGCTCATGCCGCC
>Ga0078894_10000500_pt1 | contig 27157 bp, 46 predicted proteins | sample LauGreSu1BDMLBSD_2_FD_67506 | JGI IMG/M metagenome (GOLD analysis project Ga0078894, IMG submission 67506) | Freshwater lake microbial communities from Lake Michigan, USA - Su13.BD.MLB.SD (version 4) (version 4) | ecosystem: Environmental > Aquatic > Freshwater > Lake | place: Lake Michigan... | reverse complement strand
TTAAATTATCGTTTACCGATTCATTAATTAATTCATTAGTACCATTAACTAAGTTAACATATAAATCAATACCTTTTTCTTTACCCCACCTATCAAATTCTATTGCGTGTGGTTCTCTATCTTCCCACATTTCGATTTCATTTACGGACGGGAATCTATTTAGTAATGATTGTATAGTGTTTAACTTACTATTTAATGTGTCACCATTACCTTTATAATGGTATTCATCAAAGTATATGTTATGTAACGATAGTAATTCTTCTATTTGTTCTGCCTGATGTGGAAGTCTACCAGTTAACATAATTACTAAAGTATTAGGATCATTAATTTCTTTTTTATAATCAGATACTGTTGACTGTATTGGTTGAATATCGAAAACTGCATCATCTAAAGATTCTGGTTTACTCCACCACCCAACGTGAGGATATTTTTCACCTGTAAATTCCTCCCACTGTTTTTTACCTTCTTCGGGATGTGGGGTATTCATAAGTGTACCATCGAAATCAAATATTGATATCTTAGTAACGTTTTCTTTTTCTTCTTTTAATAGTTTTTTAGTTTTGTTAAATCTAACACTTTCATTTAAATCTAAAACACTACCGTAAACCCAATTAGATAAATCCTCAATAGGTACCATATGGTACGCACCATCGTACATAAATTTAACTTTATTATTTTTAAAATCTATATCTTCACTGTGTAATTGTATGATACCGTTCTTTGCGATATAATGTGCACCTTGTGACGTTTTACCAATCTCTTTAAATCCTAATTTAGATAATAGTTCTATAATTTTTTTTCTATTTTCAATTAATTCTTCTAAATCTAAATCTTCGTCATCGACAATTTTGTCAATTACACCTTCCAATGATCTGTTAAGTTCATTAATTACATCTTGATGACCCTCATCATCTAACCAAGTACCATAATATGCATCTTCCAGATCTACTTCAGGTTGTATTTCAGCGTCCTTTAGTTCTGAAAGATTAAGTAAATCCTTTTCTTTAATAATATCCTTTAAGTCATCGTATGGTATCTCTATACAATAATTACCATATCTACAACTACTTTTATTAGTATTGTATTTAATTTCGTTTGAGTAGGTTTCTCTAACACCATTTTGTCTTGCTCTGGTTACTGCGATACTCATCTCACCAATATAATCATCAACTACTCTTTCATAATATTCTTTAGGTAATATCTCACTTAAAAAATTATTTACTTCTTCCTCTTCAATTCTAGCACCATCTTTACCTGGCCATTGGGACAACCCAGATAAAATTGCTAAAGTTTCTAAATGTTTTACTGTTTCCTCGTTGGTGTATACATAATCGAATTCTGTGTTTTCAATTTCTTCATAATAATCACTATAAGAACTAAACGCCTCATAATATTTCCACAAATCATCTTCATGTAATCCTGAGAAATACTTTTCCCACTCATCCCTATCTAAACTCAATGAAAGATACCCATCCTCAAAATCTAAACACGGTGTATTTCTAGTATCACATAAACTAAACCAATCACCTATTAAACCGTCTAATTTTTCACGATCTTCATCATATAAGGTGTCAATATAGTCACTTATATCCCTACCACTTAATAATGATATATTATTTATAAAGTTAAGTAATGGACCTTCTCTGTCCACCTCAATTGATTCGTAATCACCAGTACCCTTATTATAATACCAAAGTCTATATAAATCTAATACTTCTGATTTATCTAAACCAAATTCGTCCTTAAGTATTTTAAATACCTCACCTTTATCAACCCTACCACCTAATTTTTTATCTAAATAAGTAAGTATTTTTACCTCAAATTTTGTAAGTTTATCCATATTAATAAATATATGAAATAAATATTAAAAAAAAAGTGTAAAATATTTGGCAGTTTGAAATATAATCCCTAAATTTGTAGATATAAAACAAATAATTATGAGTTACTTAAATTTTAATGAAATCGGACAACGTTGTCCATCGGCTTTGACACAAGAACCGTCAAACCATTTGTCTAACATTTACAGATTTATCCCTACTACTGAGGTGATTGATTTGTTGGCAGAACAGGGTTGGTTACCCACACAGGCAGTACAAACTCGTTCTCGTAAAGGACATGAGTCTAAGATGCCTTTTAAGAAACATATGTTACGTTTCAGAAATGAAAATAACATTAACATCGCCAGAGAAATCGGTGATACACATCCAGAAATCCTTTTGACAAACTCACACGATGGTTCATCATCTTTTAAGTTTCACGTAGGGTTGTTCCGTTTAGTTTGTTCAAATGGATTGGTGATTGCGGATAAAACTTTTGATGAGTTCCGTGTAATGCACAAAGGGTTTCAAAAGGAGGATATCCTTCAAGTTGTTAATATGACAACAGAAAAAATCCCAATGGTTGTAGGTAGAGTTCAAGATATGATGTCTAAAGAAATGTCTATGGCTCAACAATACGACTTCGCTAAGATGGTTGCAGATACTCATTGGGGTATGGATAAAATGATTGATGTGAATCAGATGTTGAAAATCCGTAGAGATGAGGATTCTGGAAGTGATTTATGGAGTGTGTTCAACAGAGTACAAGAAAATTTATTACAGGGTGGTATTTTAACTATCACACCTAAAGATAACGGAAGTGTCCGTAGATCTAGAACTAGAGCAATTCGTTCTATCGATCAAAACATTGAGGTTAACAAAATGTTGTGGGAACTATCTGAATCGATTTTGTAGTTCATAGTTGTTTATGTTTAAAGTTGGGGGAGAAATCCCCCAATTTTTTTGCCTAATTTTTACCACTTTAATGGGTAAGTACATATTTATAATATAAAAAGTTTAAAATTATTATGGAAATTGTAATTGCTTTCATTACGGGTGTTATTAGTCCCGTTACTATATTACTGTTAAAGAATTGGTTAGAGAAAAAAAATAAACCAGATATGGTTGCAGACACATTACAAGTTGGTGAGTTGGTGACACACAAATTAGAAGAAATTAGGGATGAGATTGATGCAGACAGAGTTTGGTTAATACAATTCCACAATGGGGGACACTTTTACCCAACAGGTAAATCAATGGCAAAATTCTCAATGATTTATGAAACTGTAAATATAAGGGTGGCATCAATACAAAATAATTTCCAAAATATTCCAGTGAATTTATTTTCTAAATCAATAAATGAATTATTGAATAATGATATAATTGAGATTCCTGATTATAAGGATGAAACAATTGCAACATTTGGTTTAAAATATATTGCAGAAGAATCTGGATGTAAGTCAGGGTATTTATTCTCAGTAAAGAGTATCGATGATAAATTTATTGGTATATTAGGTGTTGACTATACTAGAAAAAAGACTAAATTGAATGACGATACGGTGAATAGATTGTCAAACCAATCATCTACCATAGGAGGAGTTCTAATGAACCATTTGAAGGGGTAAACCAGTTTGGTACATCTCTATTCTTCCATTTTGCAAAATCCTTTTTAAAATCATTATAGTATTTTCTATACGACAATATTGCGTTATTACCTATCTTACACTCATCGGGCATTGCCAATCTAAAATCTGTAATGGTACCATTTTCTTTAATGTTAGGTAAGTTAATCATACACCACTCTATGATATCCTGTGACTTATGTTTTTTACCGTAACGATGTGTATACTCTTTACACAATTCCATCCCTAAATCACACAACCAAACGTAATTTTCTACACACTCTCTAGCCCAAATAGAACAAGGGTGATTTTTGTGTGACAGTTTATATGGTACACCATCAGTTACTTCTTCCGTCATATGATGAACACCACACAAAAGTTGTGCAGTCTCTAAAATCATTTTAACAACGTGTTTATCACAGTGCATTTGGGCACAGGTTTTTGGATCGTAATCCAATACAAAAATATTCATAGTTTATAGATTTGTTATTTCTTCGTGTACAACACCTTCTTCGATTCTATAATATCTCCCAGTTTTTCGTTGACCGTCTTCTTTAATAGCAACTAACGCTTCAAACCTACCATCAGGAAATTTACTGAGATAAAATTTGTAAAATTTTTCTGCATGTTGATTTTCCAATGCAGTTTTTAACTCTAAAATTAATTCATTAACTGTCTTTTCCATAAAACATTTATATAATAAATATCGACAAATATAGTAATATTTTTTTAAAATTCAAAGGGTTATTGATTTTTTGGGTAAAAATGTGTAAAATTGTAATATGGATAATGAAGGGTTAAAAAATTCAGTTATAAAATTCATTAGTAAAAATAATGAACTCTCACCTGAATACTTAAAAGATTTAAAAGAAAAAGTTAGTACGTTAAGAAACTTAAGGGTTAATATTGATAACATTTTAGAAACACTTAAAATCAGTATTATAAAAAGTAGTAGCCATTTATTAATAGATAAAATACATAAGGGTGATGTTGAATCTTCTTTGAAGATAATTGAGAACACTAGAGACAGGACGGTTTTTTATGATTTTATTTCTATTATGGATGAAATGATGGTACTAAATGAACAATATATACAGAAATACGAAGTAGAGTGTGGTGATTTAAAAGACATTAAAGAATATCTAGGTTTAAACGATCATAAATTATTTAGAGTAATTGATGAAATAGATTTGGATAATTAAAATAAAAATTCTATATTTGTATCAAATAAGACAACTATGGAAAACAATCCTCTAAAAAGCGAAAGAGTTAAAAAATTCTTAGAAAAGTTTTTCCCGACTCAAATAGATAGATTAGGTATTCCATCGACTATCACAATTGATGGTAAACCACATTCTTTAAATTGTTCAATAGATAGAGTCCACTTAAAAAAATCTATCGTAGGTGAGTTGATAAAGAATTTTGGTTACGATAACGAACAATCTAAGACTATTGCCGAATTCTATTGTGAAGAAAAATATGAGGATTATAAAAAGATTATATTATCATTATGAAAGATTTTTATTTCTCTAATGAGGATGAAGAAAAAGACTTTTTAAAGAATCAGAGATGGTTAATCCACAGTTTGATAATTGAGGGTGTTAAAAAGTCTATGGATGAAAATTTGGATGAAATCGTATTGTTTAGGATAATAAACCCAAAAAGTAATTTTATTATGGTATCCGAATTAAAAAAAGATGATTGGGTTGGTAGTCTGAGTAAAAGTTTAGAATACTTTGAATCTATAGAGGAATATGAAAAATGTGCTGATATCAAAAAACTTCTAAAAAAAATAAAAAATGGAAATAGTAAAACAAATAGAAGCAAAGAGTAAGTGTGTTAAAGTTATTGAAAGTTGTGTTAATATCGAACAACTTAAAGTGGCTAAAAACTACATTGAACTTTACAACAAAAAGTATGAAGACTTTTTGGGTTATAACATGTTAAATAAAAAATTAAAAGAGAATGAAGAAAGCCTTAACGTATGATGACATTCTTCTGGTACCAAAGTACTCGGAGATAGAAACTAGAAGTAGTATTAATTTAGCCACATTGGTTAGTAGGAGATATGGTATTTTAAGACCATATGTAGCATCTTGTATGGATACTGTTTGTGAATATAAGATGGCAATTAAAATGGTTGAATTAGGTGGAGTTGGTTGTATACATAGGTTTATGAGTGTTGACGAACAGTGTGAACAGGTGTCTAAAGTTTTGGAATTCATAACTACAAATCACATGTACGAAGAATGGGGTGTTATGTATGATGATTGGCACTCAGAAATTAAGGACATTCCTGTTATGGCCGCAGTAGGTGTTAATGATTCTGACATTGAAAGGGCACAACGATTAGTTAATTGTGGGGCAAATATCATTTTGATTGATGTGGCTCACGGTCATCACAAAAATGTTAAGAAGATGATTCAGTTATTGAGAGATGTATTACCAGAAAAAGTAGATATCATCGCAGGCAACATTTCAACAGAGGAATCGGCATTAGATTTATGTGAATGGGGTGCAGATGGACTTAGGGTTGGTATTGGTGGTGGTAGTTTATGTACTACTAGAATACAAACAGGTCACGGTGTACCGAATGTAACATCTATTATCGATTGTGTTAAAGGTGCTAAAGTACCTGTTATGGCTGACGGTGGAATTAGAAGTAGTGGTGACATTGCAAAGGCGTTATCTGTTGGTGCAGATTGTGTAATGTTAGGTTCACTTTTGGCTGGTACTAAAGAGTCTCCTGGTAAAATTGTTGAGAAGAGTAATGGTTCTTTATTTAAAAGATATAGAGGTTCTGCCAGTTTGGAGACAAAATCCACTCACGGTCAATCTACAAGACACGTTGAGGGTGAATCAACACTTATTCCATTCAAAGGGAGTGTTGATTTCATAATTGAAAAATTAACTGATGGTGTTAAGTCTGCCCTTTCATATAGTGGATCAGATACCATTAAAAACTTCCAATTAAAATCGGAGGTTATCGAAATAACACCTTCAGGTATGATGGAGTCTAAACCACATTTATTGTGACAAAAAAGTATCCTGATAATATAGTTTATAATACTGAGACAGGTAAATTTGATGCCAACATCAAAAACTATCCAACAACAGTGGGGTCACAAAAGTTTGACCCCATAGTTGTTGATAAAAGTGAGTCAGTAAAGGCAGACAAGTATTTTAATAGTAGGTTGGTGGAAATAAAAAAAGAGTATGAAACTCTTTTAAATGAATACGGTGATACTAAATTAGTATATGAGTCTGATTACAATTTCCAACCTATATTGGGAGAAATGTATCATCTATATGAGAGAATAGACGGTAGTAAATTCTTAAGTATTATATCACCGAAGGAATGGAACCAAAAACATATAGGTTCATTTATTTTATTAAATAACGGTACTTGGGAAAGGTTATAGTTCTTCTATGTTAACAATATTAACACCTAAACCTTTATTTTTTAAAGTAATCTCTTCTTCGTGAGGATATAAGATATTATTAGATAAAGTTTGTAGGATATCTATATTAGTTTTGTCGACATCAACACTAACTAAGAATACTTTATTCCCTACACAACTTCCCTGTAAAGATCCCCTACCATAGTGATTCTTAACTAACTCTCTTTTATTAAGTGAGTAATGTGAACCAACATATTCTTTATCTATATTATTTACATTATCACTACAAATTATTCGGTATAATCTTAAAGTTTCTGGTAAATTATTTAAGTAAGATACCAATTCAATTAAGTCTTCCTTCGCACTTTCTTCATCATATCCCATATACTCATAATCTGAAAGTAGATTACTAATTTCTATTTTAGTTAGTTTATATTTTTTATTATTACTAACACTTTCGTTTATTGAAATATCTGAGATTAGTGGTTGGTAATACTTCTCATACAAATCAGGTAATAAAAAATTTAAAAGGAATTCTGCAGAACCATCTACAGTACTAGAAACTTTAAAATCGTCAAATGATAGAGTTAACAATATACTGAATACATTACCAATTGTAATGATATTTGCCTTTTTATAATCTAATCGATTATTTAAAAATTCTCTATCCACTAACAATGCAGTTCTAACACACTTATTACTCGTATTGCATAAATTAATGTAACCTTCTTCGTCTACATATGTGTATTTGTCTACGATAAATTTACTTAATTTTTTATAGTAACTTGGATAATTTTTTTCTTCCATTTTATGAAAAATACTTTATTTTTTATAAATAAATATTTAATATTGTAAATAAAACCTCAGAATGTCAAAGTTATATTTCAGATACTCAACAATGGGTGCAGGAAAATCATTAGATTTATTAAAAACCGCCTACAATTATGAAGAGAGAGATAAGAATGTTATCTTATTTACTTCCAGTTTAGATAATAGATATGGAACTAAAAAAATATCATCTAGAGTAGGTATAAGTAGAGATGCATATGTGTTTGATGAATCTACTAACATTTATGATTTTGTTAAAGAGAATTGTTACGGTTGTGAATGTGTTTTGATAGATGAATCACAATTTTTAACTAAAGATCAAGTTTGGCAGTTAACATCAATAGTAGATGAATTGGAATGTGATGTAATTGCATATGGGTTAAGATCTGATTTTAAGGCAGAACCTTTTGAGGGTTCGATTTATCTTATGACTTGGGCAGACGAAATAGAGGAGTTAAAAACTGTATGTAAATATGGTGATAAAGCATCTATGAATATGAGGTTAAATAATGACGTACCAGTATTTGATGGTAATAAAGTTATGATTGGTGGTAACGATTCATATTTACCTGTATGTCGAACACATTATAAAACAATGAAAGAAAAATATGGAACTACTTAACACACACCCAATTAAAAAGTCTGACTTAGGATTTCACGGTAATCTATTTGGAGGTAAACTTTTGGCTTGGATAGACGCATCTGCTGCGGGCTATGCAATGCAAATATGTGATACACCCAGAATGGTTACAGTATCTATCGATCAATGTAACTTTGAAAGACCCGCAAAGGAGTCTCAGTTACTAAAAATTTACGGATACCCAACTAAAATTGGTAATACTTCTATCACACTTTATATGGAAGCCAGAGCACATAGTGTTTATACTGGTAAACAAGATTTAGTTCTAAAAACTAATATAACCTTTGTACAAATAGATGAGGGTGGGAATCCTATACCTTTAGGTGATAAATCTAGAAAACGAATTAATGAAATGATAAGTTAATATTTGTTTTTTAAAAAAAAGTTCCCTATATTTGTAAAAAAATACGAATGAATAGTTTAAAGGGGATTAAAGGTAATAGGGTATTAGAATCTAAATTCTTTAATGAGAACAAAGAATTAGCCTACTTCACAGTAAAAAAATATATTAAAGACGATTTTGTTGTGGATGACGTTATACAGTTAGGTTTCATAAAACTATTTAGGTTGATGGACACAATAGACGTAACCAAAAACTTCAATGGATTTATTTATGTCACATTTAAGAATGCGGCAATAGATTATCTCAGAAAAAAGAGGTATGATTATGAATACTTAGATAATGTTGTATTAGAAGTAGAGGAATACGATTTCAAAGAGGAGAAATTGAATGATATTGAAAACGAGATGTCTAAACTAAGTCCGATGTACAGTTTAGTGTTTAAGTATTACCATTTTGAGGATATGACACATAAAGAAATATCAAAAAAATTAGGCATCAGTGAAGGTACATCGAAATCCAATCTCCATAAGGCAACTAAAAACATACAGAAAAAAATTAAAGATAAAATATATTGTTAAATGATTGATAAAATTTTAGAATGGTTTCCTGAAGAGGAGATATTGAAAGCCGATGGGTTTGATGAGGCAATTATCGGAATAGACAGTAACGAAATGAGATTAATCTATTCAGTATCTAAATGTATACAGATACTATGTAGAGATATGAACGAAGAAGAGGCAGTAGAATTCTTCGACTTCAATGTTAGAGGTAGTTACGTTGGGGATAAAACCCCTATATGGTGTGTTGATGATCTATAAAAATAAATTATATGAATTGTTACGAATGTAAATTTAGGGGTGGTGTTATTGGTAGTGCCCACTCATCTTGTAAAGTAATCTCACAGACTAATACGGATAATTCTTCTATGTTAGAATTATTATTGGCAACTCATCAAGTTAGTTTAACTGCAGATGGTAAAAATTTGGTAGAATTGAATCCTCATGGTATAAAAAATGGTTGGGCGAATTGGCCATTAGATTTTGATCCTGTTTGGGTTGATGATTGTAAATTTTATAGTGAAAAACAATAAGTTGTTATATTTATAGTATAATAACAAACTTTTAAAACTTTATATTATGAGTAAAGAACAAATTTTAGGGCTTATCAGACACATCTTAACATCTGTAGGTGGTGCGGTGATTATGTTAGGTTATTTTGATGAGGCGATAGTTACTGAAGTTACTGGTGGTTTAATGACTGCAATTGGTTTTGTTTGGTCAGTTATCGATAAGTACAGAGCGTCTTAATAAAAATTATAAAACAAATTTTTAATCCATATAGGTTTCTATATGGATTTTTTTTTACTATAAATTTGTTTTTTTAAAAAATAATGTTTAATATTGTACCACAAAATAGTTTATATGAAGTATATTAGAATTTTTTTAATGATTTTAGGATTATTTGTAATTGCCACATTATTTGGTGAATACGTGATAAGTAGAGAATTGAATGGGGCTATCCAGCTTTTAGGTTTCGTTGGTATGGTTGGTCTCGTAATTTATGTAGGAAACGAAACCGCAAAAACGTTATTTAATGATAAAAACAAAGAAGAAAAATGATTGGAATTAGTATTTTTATTTTAGGTTTAGTATTTGCACTATATGTTGCATACAAAACAAAGAGTTCTATGTACGGTGGACAATGGAATGATTTTAAGCCATCTTGGTTAGTTAAACCAGTAGGTATTTTACTTTTATCGATATTAGTATCTATAATTCAACCTTTTAAATTGGAAAGAATTGATACTGGGTATAAAGGATTAAAAGTTAATTTGACTGGTAACTCTAGAGGTGTTGCCGATTACCAATATAAAACAGGTTGGGTTTTATATAATGGTTGGGTGGAACAAATTAAAGAATTCCCTTTATACCAGCAACACATCGAATACGATGAACAGACAGTTATTACTAAAGGTGGGTTTGCGGCTACCATCAAACCATCTTTTAATTATTCATTAAGGGAAGATGCTATTGGCGATATGTTTGTTAATTTAAGATTAGAAATTAAAGAGGTTGAACAAGGGTGGTTAAAAAATGCGATTGTGTCATCTGTTAATGATGTTGCTAACCGTTGGGAAGTTGATGCAATATTTAATCAGAGAGAGCAATTTGAAGCTGCAATTGTTGCAGAATGTAATAAAAGAGTTGCTCAATGGTTTGAGGTATCTCAATTAAGAACCAATATCATACCACCAACCTCATTACAACAGGCAATTGAAAGTAAGACTAAGGCAGTTCAAGAGGCTCAGGCAGCACAACAAAGAACATTAGTGGCGGAAGCGGAGGCGAAAGAAAAGATTGCGATAGCGAGAGGAGACTCCGCTAAAACTATCATCAACGCAAATGCCGCAGCACTATCAATGAAGATTAAACAAAAGGAGTTAACACCTTTATATGTTGAGTTTGTTAAGGCTTCGGCTTGGGATGGTAAATTACCTTCTACTATGGCAGGTGGATCAGGAACATTCCTTAATATAAAACAGTAGATATAATATATCATATAAACTTATTTAATCCATACGAAAGTGTGGATTTTTTATTTTTAGTAAGTATTTATATATAAAATATAAATATGAAATCTTTAAATGAAGAAATAGAAAAAATTAAAAAATTGATGTTATTTGAATCTTCTGAAACAGAAAAAACTGAAATCGACACTGAGGAAAGTGAAGATGTTGTTGGGAGTAAAGGTGACGATGAAGGTGATAAAAATTTTATGTCTTATGGTGATACCACTATAAAAGTTTCGGCTGGGTGGTTAAAAGATAATAAAGGTAGAACTGGGTGTGTTAAAGTAGATAGAGGTTGGTTTTTAGGTGGACCTTTTGCACAGGGGATAAAAAAAATAGTACAAAAAGTAAAAGGTAATGTAGTTGCAGAACCAGAAAAGGCAATATCTTTATACGATGAGATTAAACTAAGTAAAACTGAGAAAGATAGTTTAATAAAAAAATGGGAAAAAGGTGAAGATTATGTTAAAAATGAAGGTGGTGTGGACATTATTATAGGTAGAACTAAAGGATTAACAAATTTTTGTAAGAACGATTGGAGTAAATAATAAATTAACGTAGTTATGAAAAATACAATCAAAAAAATATTAACTGAAGAAACTAATCTTAAAAAAGATAAGTTTGATAAATATATTATTAGTACTTTGGCTAAGGAAGGTTTTACACCTTCTTCTGATTATTTAAAAATAATAAAATTCATAAACCATAATTTTGGTATTGTTGGTATGGAGGCATTTGAATTGTATCAATTATTCAAAGACAACTATAAGAACAGAGAAGAAGATGAACTATATCGTTCTAATACTAAAATGAAATCTATTAGAACTGCAAATATAAATGCAAGAGACTTGGTTATGAATAAAATACCATTTAAAGGTAGTAATACCAACGCACAATACATTGGTGATGTTTATGTAGTATATTCATACGATTGGTACCCAATATTTGTTAACAAAGACGGACAGTGGTTTGAAAATAACAATAAATATTCCAGATCAACTTCTAAACAGATGAGCCAATTAAGACCGAGAAATCAAGGTGAAATCATTTTACTTTCTAAATCAGAATTAAATGATGTAATTTATAGATAAGATATGTTATTAAACGAAGAAATAGAAAGAATCAAATCCATTATGGGTATTGTTGCGGAGTCTGAAGATTTATCTAAAGATAAGTCCGTTAAAAAGTTATTATCTACTATAAGTGAATTAGAAAAAAAAGATAGAGTTTTATTATTATCGTGTTCTAATCGTTACCAGTTTGATAAAAACAATATTGATGTACCTAAATCTAAATTATTGGCGTTATACATTAAAGAAAAATTAGGTGATAAGGCAACATTTATTGATGTTACTGAATTAAAAATATTACCTTGTGAAGGTAACGTATCCAGATCTGAGGGTAATTCTTGTGGATTATTAAAGGCAATGTTAAAGGATAAGGACAAAAACCCTTCAGGATATCATAGATGTTGGGTTAATATTAATGAACCATCTGATGAGTTATGGAAAATTAGTAAAGAACTATTTGAATCCGATACAGTACTATTCTTTTCTTCAGTTAGATGGGGGCAAACAAATATGTACTACCAAAATTTAATCGAAAGGTTAACATGGATTCAAAACAGACACACTACATTAGGTGAGTCTAATATCATTAAAGACGTTGAGTCTGGTTATATTTGTACAGGACAAAACTGGAACGGTAAAAATGTTGTGAAAACACAAAAAGAAGTTCACCATTACTATGGATTCAAACCAAACAACAAATTGTATTGGAATTGGCAATATACTGAAAATCCAAATGATGAAACACAGAGATCTTATAAGGCATCATCAAAAAAATTCCTTACTGATATGGACATCCCAAAATCCTTTGTCGAAGAGAAAGAGAAAACAAAGAAAAAATAAATATAATGAACCCACATAAGTGGGTTTTTTTATTTGACATTCTTAAATAAAATCTTTATAATTGGTGTATGGAAAATAACGATTTACACGAAGAATTAGAAGATTGGCAAATGGTTCAGTACCGAATGAGTAATGAAGGTATTGATTATTGTTTCAAACATTATTCTAGTTTTGAAGAAATTAAAGATGAAAAGTTTCATGAAATTAGGAATAAATTTTTAACATCGTTAGATGAAATCCAAAATTATGTGGATAGTAAAATAAACGAATTAAATGATAAGATAAATGGAAATTGAAAAGTTTAATATCGCCAAAGATTTACATTCTAAAATTGAGAGGTTACGACATAGAATATCTCAATTAGAGAGGGCACAACAAACTTGTGGTGTTAAAGTAACTGTAAATTATAATGTCTCTAAGATGTCTAGTGGAATGACAGGTGAATTATATGTTAACGACAAAGACGCAATTAGAGGTATGTTAAATAAAGAAGAACTTAAACTTAAGGAGGAATTAAGTTTGTTGGAAAAAGAGTTTAATAAAATTTAGTAATGAAGTATAGAAAAAAACCTGTAATAATCGATGCAGTCCAATGGACTGGTACGAATCATAGAGAAATGTTTGATTTCCTAACGTCTGATACATTTGTTAATGAAACTATGACAGTAAATGGTGATCATTTTTACATTGATCATAGTAGAATTGAAGGTGGTTTAATCATTAAAACATTGGAAGGTGAACACGTTGCCACTATTGGTGATTACATCATAAAAGGTGTGAAAGGTGAATACTACCCTTGTAAAGAAGATGTGTTCCACCAAACATATGAAAAGGTGGAAGAAACTCAACATTGGAAAAATCCTTGGGGTGATTTAATAACAGTACCTTGTGACACAAAACCTATTGAGGATCATTTGAGTAATTTACCTGATGAGGTTCCATATGGTACATTATGTACATGTAATCCAGCGAATGGTGGTAGTGGTATGTGTGGTTGTGTTATGGGAAATAAGATGGTACCTAACCCTAAAAAATATGGAACTATTAATATTTACACTTCTACTACCACAGGTGTATCTTCTTGGGAAGATCCACAATTATCAGATGGGGACTTCCCAAATAAAAAACAATAATATATGAAGACAAAAGTTTATTCAGCGTTCCCAGGTGTAGGGAAGACAACTTATTTTAACACCACAGAAAAAAATGTATTGGACAGTGATAGTTCAAAGTTTGATAAAAAACACTTTCCAGATAACTACATTGAACATATTGAGAGAAATATTAAAGATCCAAATGTAGATAAGATTTTAGTATCTTCACATAAAGATGTAAGAGATGCCTTAGTTAAAAGAGAAATACCTTTCGTATTGGTTTACCCTGATAGATCATTAAAAGATGAGTACATCCAACGATATAAAGAAAGAGGTAATAATGATGCATTTGTATCTTTATTGGATAAAAATTGGGATGACTGGATGGATGAGATGGACGCAATGGGTCCACAAGATGGGCAAAATCTTTATAAAGTTAAATTAGGTCCTGGTCAGTATTTAACTGATGTGATTGATTAAGATATGGAAACAATTAACGATAAAAAATTGTGTGAGGTTTATAAACTAAGAGACACCCACCTTTTAAATGAGATTGCGAAATATACTAAAGAACTCATAGAAAAAGAAAAAGATAATAAACGTGTTGTACTTAAAGACAAGCACGTTATTAATGATTCTTACACCAATTCAGAGTATTAGATAGACATTGTAGATAACAGTTAAAACCATATGTGAGTATGGTTTTTTGTTTTTTATGGATATTTATTAAATAAATTAAAAATTATGAAAAATAATGTAAATTTAGAGATAGATAAGATTAAATATCTATTTGAATATGAATTAGGAAAAACTACTACAGAACAAAAAAGATTGTTAAATGAGTACGATATTGATGATGATAATAAAGATGCTTATTTGGGAGAATTAACTTCTGATGGTGGTAGTGAAATTATGAGTGAGATTGGCGTATCTACAGATTTAGAATCATTAAAGGATAGTGGTGAAGAAATGTTTTGTCAATTCTCTGACATAGATTCATATGTGAACAATAAATTTGGTTCTATTGTAAAAGAAAAATTTAAAGGTGAGGCTCAAAAAGCGTTAGATACTATTAAAGAATATATTGAAAAATTTATAGACTTTTTGGATGGTTTAAAAATTAGTGACTTAAAGAAATTATTTAAAGACATAAAAAAGAAAAAGTCTGAGGTATCTTCTGAAGAAGGTGGTGAATCACTTAATGAGTTTTTTGGTACCACAATGGCATTGGTTAGTATCGGATCATTTACTATGCCAGCGTTAGTTTTAACAATTGCCAGTGTTACATTAGTAACTCTTATTGGTATATGGTTAATTAAAACTATACTATGTGCATTTAATATATCGATAACAACTAAGAAAAGATGTAGAGTAAGAAGTTTTTCTTGGGGACAATGTAGTTAAATATGGATAATATTATAGGTAGAGACACTAAAATTATTTTTGAATTTGATGGAACTGAAGTACCATCAAAGATAGATACTGGTGCAGAAACTAGTTCGATTCATTGTGGTAGTGTGTTTTTAAAAAATGGTGTTTTATACTGTGATATTTTAGAAAAGGGTGACTTAATACCGTTTTATGGTTATGAAATCAGAAGAGTTAGAAGTTCAAACGGAAAAAGAAATAAACGATATTGTGTCAATTTAAGTTTTCTATTAGATGGTAAAGAATATAATTGTGATTTTACATTAAACAACAGAGGTTTGATGAAATACCCAGTTTTGTTAGGTAAAAACTTTCTATCTGATAATGGATTTATGGTAGATGTTACCCAAACTATTAATGAGAGAATAATTAATAGTTCAATTAAAAGAATACTTAAGGAGGTTGATGAGGATAAATTATATAAGAAAATATCAAAAGTTGTGAGTCCACCTTATGTTACAGATATGTACAAAATGGGTTTATCAAATAAAGAAATTTTAAATGTTTTAGAAGAAATATTTGGTAGAAGTCTAAAAATATATGGAATAGATAATGGTGGTGATATATTTGTTCACCCTAAAGAAGGTGGACAATGGATTTATTATGAAGAGTTTGACGGCAGTGGCTGGGAAGTTAGAGAAAGAAATGAACAAGATAATGTAATAAGAAAATATGGTTTTGATGGTGACGATCATTTTGATGAAATAGTAAAACCAATAAATTTAAGTGGACTTAACAATTTAGACAGTGAAGGTAATGAAAGAGTTAATGAGGATTATGAAAATATTGATATGATTGGTGATGATGAAGAGTTGATTAAAGTGGATGTCATATTAATGGGTGGATTAGATTATAGAAAAGGAGATTTTAAAGTAAATGAACAAGTTACTTTATTAAAAAGTAATTTACCAGATAAAAAAATTGTTGGGTATAGGTATGTAGATATCGATGGGGTACTTTCTGAGATGTCTAAAAACCCATCGGCATATGTTGTTTTATTTAGTGCTGGGTGTTCATACGCATCTATAATATCAAAGCAAATAATAAATAAAAATAGATTATTTATTGTTGAGCCATATGCATTATCTAAGAATACTGTTAATTCTGTAAAAAATGCGGTATCTAACGGGGTACCATCTAAAAATGTTGTTACAGGACCAATAGTTTCTAGAGGTAGTGGTGTAGTTAATGGATCGACTAAAACACCTGAAGGTATTGATCATTGGGGGTCATTAAAATATGTTGGTAAATTAATTAAGTAAATGAAAAATTTAAACGAAGAAATAGAAAGAATAAAAAAAATGATGGGGTTTTTAAATGAAGACACCCAAACAACTAACAAAAGTCAATTAATAGTTGAGGAAGTTAGTGCAGGTAAAAGATGTTGGTATTATAAACAAATTGCAGAAAAAAAATTCCTTAGTGATGGAAGAGTTCCTAACCCATATGAAGGTGCTGGTGGTGTACAAGATTTTTTAATTGCGATTGGTTGGGATATTTCTAAAGATTGGGATTTTGGTAATCAAACTGCGAAGGCTTTAGGTTATTGGAAATACGGCGCAAAATCAGGTATAGATACAGTAAATAAATTGTGGTTACAACTAAAAAAACAAGGGTATGATGTGGGTGAAACTACTGGATATGGACCAAAAATGTTAAAGGCGGTTGGGGCAATGATTGTTATAACATGTACTAAGTTGGCTAAGACTTGTGAGGTTGATGCTCAAACGGTATTTGATATGTCATTTAAATTATTACCTAAAGAAGATATTGAAGCAAAAAAAGTAATAATACCTAAAACATTAGATGGTAGTTTTAAATACGCAATAAAATATTGGAGATCTTATTTGAAAACGCCATCAGTACAAAAAAAGATAAGATCTAACATGGAAATGTGGGATTATTTAACCACTCTTGGTAGTGATGTAATTGACGATTATTTATCTACATTAGATATAATAGAAAAAAAAGGGTGGACTGATTATACTAAACAGGCGGAAGAAATAAATGCAAATATGTATGTTAATGGTAGTTGTCCTGAATACACAGTATGTGTTAATATGGAATCATATTTTAGAATGTATAAAAAAAGTGGTATAGGTAAAGTTGCTCAAAAAACAGAAGACACTTTTGTTCATGAAATACAACACATACTATGGAGAAAAGTTCGAAAACTTAATTCGACAATAACTATACAACAAGCGTTACCTTCAGCATACGATTATTATGGTGAATTAGAAGGGAAAGATGATAAAAATATTAAAAATTTATCACAAACTGAATCAATTCCTGCTGACACCAAAAAAGAATTACAGTCTAAAGGTATTGATGTAGAAAAGTTAAAAAAACATTTTACTGGTGATGACTGGAAAAGTGGATACAATTGTGATTGGAATGAAAAACTATCAAACTTAGCAGGATATAGAAGTTATTTAACTGACAATAATATGATAAAACTTGGTGAGGATATTCCACTAAGTATACTTTCGACTCATATACAGGCAACAATAAACAATAATGAACCATCACTTGATTTTGAACGTTTGATTGCTTGTTGGGTAATAGGTGGTATGACACCAAAACTTACTGTGTTTTTAAAAGAACTTAATGATTTGGCACAAAATGAAATTAAGGAAAAGGGTAGTGATGATATTAATAAAAATGACACGACTATTATGGCTTAAATATTATGAGACTACACGAATCTATAAGAAGAATATTAAGGGAAGAAACCGAACAAAAAAATAAATCATATACACTATATGTTGATATGGGTGGTGTTTTATTTAAAAAAATGGGTGCAGATGAAGGTGGATCAGGAGATGAAACTGATTACATTGGAAGTGAATTATGGGAAGGTATTAAAAAATATAATCCGACTATATTATCATCCACTGGTACTAAAGATATTGATGGGGCAAAAAAAACCAAAAGACAACAAGTTAAAGATTACTTAAACCCAATACCACCAATTCTATTTGTCACATCAGGTAAAGACAAAGGTATAAAATATGGAAATGAAAATTCAATACTAATTGATGATAGTCAAACCAACATAGACTCATGGAAAGATAATGATGGTATAGGTATTAGACACTTTTCCGATAACGTTGGTAAAACGTTGGATAGATTAAAAGATTTATATAAATATTAATATTATGAAAGACAAATTTAAATGTAGTGTTTATACTAACATACTTCACATATTAGCAGGTATTGCGTTAGGTTATATGTTATTCTCTTGTAAATCTTCTAAAGTAGATTGCGATGCATATTCCAAACATACAAATCAATATGTAGATTCTACTTATGTGGTAAGTAAATAAACATAGATAAAATCAGTTAAACCCTCATAGAAATATGGGGGTTTTTTATTATTTGACATTTTAATTTTATTTCATTATTATTGTTTTAAGTTATGGAATACTACAGAATACAAATTGACGAACTCCAAAACGGAGAAAAAATGTATATACCTCAAGTTGGTAAATTGGTGATTAAGAATAGACCATTCCGACAAAGACAAGAAATAAAATGGTATAATATCTTACAAGATGGAGGTAGATTTGCGTTATCGGCAACAACTACTGAATCGTATGACAAGGAAGAAGATGCTTTAAATATTCTTAATAATTACAAAGGAATTGGCATTTACGAGGAAGGAAAAAAATTAAAATCAACAACATATAAAATGATTGATTGATGAAAAAAATTTACATATTTTTTTGGTGGTTATGGAACTATCCTGAAATAGTTTGGATGAAATTTAAATCAATGTTTAGGAGATGGTAATTGAAGTAAAAAAAGATTGTTTGTGTGAACATTATCTACATGAGTTATTAAACTATTATAGAGAAGGACTTATTAAGAAAAGTTTTAATGTTGGTGAACAATTTGAGGTTGTAGAGGAATGGCGGAATTTGTATGGTACATATTATAGAGTTAAGGTTGATGGGAAATCTCACGACATAGATGTAAATAATTGTAAAATTATAAGTAGATGACAGAAGAAAATAACAATACTAAAATATGTTTTGAACTTAATGATAAACAACAATCTGAGTTCGATAAATGGAAGTCACATATTAAGGCGTTATATGGTGAGTATGGTACATTTAGTTGGACTGTAACATCATACGGTATAGGAAAAGAAATAAGTGTTTATAGTCATCTGGCGAAGATTGATTTGAATCTAACAGATGTTGATAGTTGGTAATTAAATATATGGTTATGGAAAATACACCAGTGGAATGGTTAGTTAGTGAACTGATGGGAAAAGGAGTCATCAATTTAGACGGATGGATATGGGATGATGAAGTTTCTATAGTAGAAATTGTTAATCAAGCCAAAGAGATGGAAGAAACTATGGTATGTGATAGTTGGGATGATGGATATGAAAAAGGGTTAAGAACTAGAGAAGAAAAGATTACTGATCCCGTTTTTAATGCCAAACATTATTACGATACAAACTATAAAAAAGAGGAACAATGAAAAGATTAATATGTTTTTTATTCGGACATAAATGGACTGCCCCATTAAGTGAATATATAGAAGAGTTTGGGTATGTCCCTTTAGATAATAGAATTGCTAGTAATTCTGTTTGTGATAGATGTAAAGAAACATTTAAACAAGAACAATAAAAATGAAATAATTATTTCATATGAAAATCATAATATTAAAAAATAATTACTATATTTGTAAATAAATTATAAATTATGAGTGAGAAAGAAGAATTAATTTACAGTGTACTTGATCGTTGTATCGATGAGGTACCACAAGAGGACTACGATTTTATATATGATTGGATGACCGATGTATTTAGTTATGCCGAATCTTATCTAATGGATGATCTTGATGAAGAAGAATTAGACGACCTTAAATTAGTTTATGATGATTATGTTATGGACTTTTGGGTAGGTGAAGAAGATGATGAAGAATAATAATGACTACTACCACAATAAACCCCCTATAGAAATGTAGGGGGTTTTTATTGTTATTAAATCATTAACAAACCTAACAACAAAAAAATACGGGTATTTATTAGTATGATATCAAGTTTTATAACTGTAATAATACCTTGTAAGGATGAGGAGAATTATATAGGTGATACATTATTATCGCTAAACAATCAAAAAAACATAGAAGGTACAAAAGTTATTGTATTGGACGGTGATTCTACCGATAATACTATTGATATAATAAATAAAATTAAGAAAAAAGTTAACTATGAAATCCTTATTGAGAAAGGTGGTAAAGTTTCGTATGCACGTAATAAGGGTGCAACTATGGTTAATACAAAATATGTATTATTTTTGGATGCTGATGTAACATTTACTGATGATGATACCATATTAACATCAGTAAATGAATTAGAAAATGGTTACGATTTAGTTACGTGTAAGTTAAAAAGTAGATCGGGTTTCCCACTTAACTTAGGATTTTATTTGTTCAACAAAATACATGTAAAACTAAAAACTTCTTTTTCTATGGGTGCATACTTTATGACATCTATAAAATCATTTAATGATTATGGTGGATTCGATGAGACGATAAAACAAAGTGAAGATTTTATCTTAAGTAAAAAATACCCAATAGATAAATTTAAAATCATAAACAGATATGTTACACAAGATGATAGAAGGTTTAAAAAAATGGGATATTGGTTCTATGTGAAATTTTTGGTTAATAACTATATAAAAAGAAATGATGAAGATCATTTTAGAAAAGAAATAAATTATTTTTAAATGAAGGTTGATGCATTATTTATATCGGATGTACATTTAGGTAGTAAAGGATCCAATGCCGAATTATTATTGGAGATGTTAAAAGAATATGAACCTAAAGAATTAATCATAGTAGGTGATTTTATAGATGGGTGGTTATTGAAGAAGAGACATTATTGGAATCAATCCTTTTCTAATGTTATTCGTAAGATTTTATCATACACAAAGAAGGGAACTAAGGTAACTTATATAACTGGTAATCATGATGATTTTTTAAGGAGTTATATTCCATTATACTTTGGTGAGAACATTACTGTGGTGAATGAGATGATATGGGAAGATTACTTCATAACACATGGAGATTTATATGATGGTATAGTACAAATGAAATGGTTAGGTAAGTTGGGATCATTTGGTTATGAGCTGGCAATAAGTTTAGATATGTTAATGAAGAAGTTTGGATATAAGAAGTCATTGAGTAAGTTCTTAAAAAAGAAAGTAAAGGATGCAGTTAAGTTCATAACTAACTTTGAAGAACAGTTGGTTTATCAGTCTAAGAAAAGAAAATGTAAAGGAGTTGTATGTGGACATATACATACACCAGAAAATAAATATATAGATGGGATACATTATCTAAACTGTGGGGATTGGATTGAGAATAATAGTTATATCATTCACAATAAAGGTAAATGGGAATTAAAAGAAATGATTAAACCTATATAATCATAACAATTTCATAATATAAGAAGGTTACATAATATAGTTTATCGTAGTATATATACGATATGATTATATTAAGTATAGTAAGTATAACGTTTCTGATAGTAACGGTACTTAGAGACAGAAAAGACTATTTCGATTATTACGGAAAAAGATAAATCCTCACCTCATAAGTGGGGATTTTTTGTATGTATGATATATTTATATCATATGAATTTACTGGAAGAAATAAATAGGATGAAACAAATGATGGGACTTCTTACAGAAGAACAGAAGTCTTATGAAAATAAACCAATTGTCTTTATTGGAACCGCAGGTAGTGGTAAATCTACCACCGCAGAAGCCTTATCTAAAAAATTAGGAATACCACGTATTGATGTGGATAAAATGGAAGGTAGTGAAGAATATGAACTATTGTGTAAGGATGAACCTGGTGTAGAAGTTAATATTACAAGAACTGAAGATGGTCATAATTACGGTGAATCAAATGATGAATATAAAAGATGTGTTCTTACTAAACTATTAGAAAAATATGGTAATGAAAAAGTAATTTTTGATATAGGTGGAGATAGTATAAAAAACCCTGACTTATTAGAAGGTTTACCAAATCTATTTGTTTTTGGATTACCAACAACACCTGAAGATGATGGACCATATATTCAATTTATAAAAGATAGGAGAATCAAAAGGGCAAAAGAAATGGGTCAACCTGAATTGGAGGATGATACGAATGATGAAGAAATACAACAATCAATTAATAGTATTAGGGAATTCTATAAAGGTAAAACAATCATCAATCCACGTAATGAAAATGGGGAAAGTAAAACAACAGACGAATTAGTTGATGAAGTAATATTTAAACTAACATAATGAATTTACAGGAAAATATAAGAAGAATAATAAAGGAAGAACTATACTCACCTAAAGGTACTGAAATGACACCTAATAAGTTCGTTGTTCACCAGTCAAATCCTGTGTGGAGAGATAATATAAAACTTACTGGTTTACAAACATCGGTGGGAGAATGTTATCAAAGTTATGTAGGTGGTGATGTGGAATGTCAACCATCGATTTTTGCTACAGATTCTCTAAATAAAGAAGATATGTTTGATGATGGTTACGATGATGATATATGGTTAATAGATACAGAATGTGCGGGAGTTACTTGGTATAGGGATACACATTTTGAAGGGGGTGATTACGAACATCACATAGTAACATTTGAGAATATACCGTCTAACTGTATAAAATTAATTTATAAAGGAAGTGGTAAAAGTATTTGGTAATATGAATCTACAAGAACAAATACATAGAATAAAATCTATGATGGGTTTAATAACCGAATCAAATGATTATATAGAAAGATTATATATTGATTGGGATGAAAACTATGGTAATTCATTTAAAATAGTTCATACACCTGAAGGTACTCAAACAGGAGGTGAATGGAACCCTGATTTAATATCAATTGTTACACCTGAAAATACAAATGCATGGTATGAATGGGAAGAATTACCTGAAGAAAAATTAATAGGGTGGAAAGAAAATTGGGACGGAATACAAAAAGGATTAGGGGTTCACAAGTATAATCAAATAATTAGAAGTATGTCATAATATGAATCTACAAGAACAAATACATAGAATAAAATCGATGATGGGGATTAATGAAGTAACAAACCCCTATAGTGTTGATTGGATTATTCCTACAGAAGAATATTTCACACAAGAGTTAGATGAACTATTGGGTAATAATATGAGGTTCAGTAAAGACGAATTCTTCCACCCACAAAACTATGATACAGTATATTCATTATTTCCTCACACATTTAAGATGATTGCGGAACATTCCAAAGGGGATAACATAGAATCTGAAGAAGAGATAAAAGAAATATTAGTGGGTAAAGAGATTTCTGAATTAATGGATGATTGGAATGAATTTAGAAGTACATTAATGAGTGATAAAGAATCACAGATGGAGGCGTTCAATTTATTCAGAATGGGAACTATGGAACATTGGGATGATGAGAAAATTAATACCACATTTTATATGGGTAATTTTAGTAAGAACTTTCCAGATATGTTTAAAGATACCACATCATCAGGTTTATTAAAACAAATGGGTGACGATGTAAATTTACAGGGGTATAGTAAAAACATAGAAAACTTTAGAAACGATAGAAATGTAGAATTACCACCACCTTTTGTAATGTCTTTACCAAATGGAGGGAGAGAAGGTAATATGTATACATTAATAGGTGGACATAAGAGATCCACAGTTGCCAGACAGTTAAATGTTCCAGTGGACGTATGGTTTATAGATTTGAGTAAGAATAAAAATATGAATGAATCAGATAATAAGGAAAACCTTTCATTCTTATCTTCCATAAAAAAGTTTGGGTTATATTATTTTATGGAGACAACACAAATGTCACTTACAAATATATTACTTAAAATAGGTGAACTACCAAGAGATATAATAGAAAGATATATCATAGATTTCATAATGGATGAAGGTGAGGTACATCATTATGGTGAGGAAGGTGAATTATGTGTAGATATTAATTTATATTTGACAGGTTTAAAAGTTATAGATAAAGTAATCAGTGATGGTAATTTATTAGAGATTGAGGTAACAGAATATGAGAGGGGACATTACGGTTATAATGAAGAGGTTGCCAATTATATAAATGAATCAAAGGAATTTGATGATGGTGTTATATACGAAATATTTAATACCATTAGAAAAAAGAAAGACTTCCAAAGACGATAAGATATAAATACATAAGAAGAATATTTGAACCTCTACATTACTGTAGGGGTTTTTTTATAATATGTAAAATGAAATCCTTATAATATGTAAAGTAAAACCCACAAGAAGGGTTGGGATGATCGGACAAAAGGGGTATCATTCGTTTTTGACATTGTAGAATAAAATCATTATAATTGTGGTATATGAAGAAATAAAATTTAAAAAAACAGTATCAAACGTTTTTCATATCGTAATAGAAATTACAGTAACGGGGATTACGATAATGATTCCAATAGTATAAATAAAATAAATTAGTATAGTATGAAAATATTATTTAGTAGTAACATATCAGAAGTATATGTAAATAAAAAAACAAAAGTATGGGACGTTGGTTTATCTATAAAGAATGGTAAACGAAAAGTAGGAAACGTATGGGGAATATTTCCTAAGTATGAAAAATGTTATGGAGTATATTATTGGTGGACTGATGAATATTGGGGAACCATAGAAGAGTATAATGAAAAGTCTGAAGATACATACATAGAAAATGGAACATTCTATATTAAACCATATTGTGTAATAGTATCTAATAGTGGAGAAAAAAATAAAGTAGTATTCGAAACCGTAGAAGAACTATTATCCTATGTAGAAGATTTAAAAAAGTTGGGTGAACATATAGTATTAAAATAATTTTTACTATATTTGTAAAAATAAGATTTCGGTATGATACATAGAAACACAAACTTAAATGATTTAGAAGGTGAAGTATGGAAACCTATGGTGGGACATGAAGATATATATCATGTATCTAATATGGGTAGAGTAAAAAGATTAGAAGGATATAGTATATCTAATAGAATAAATAAAAAAACTGGTGTATCATATAAACAAACATATATTAAGTTTGGTGAAAAAATATTAGTAGGTACACTTAATAAAAAAAACTATGTTAGTATACATTTAGGATATAATAGAAATACTGATCCTACATCTAAAACAAAAAAATTTAGTATTATAGTACATAGAGAAGTTGCCAAATGTTTTATCCCTAATCCTAATAATTTACCACAGATTAATCACATTAATGGAAACACATACGATAATAATGTTTCTAATTTAGAATGGTGTGATAATGACTATAATCAAAAACACAGATACGAAATTTTAAATAGAGATAAAACTATTATATCGGTTAATAAAGATAGAGTAGTAAAAGTACATAAGTATGATATGTTGGGTAATCACTTAAAGACATATAATTCTATTAGTGAGGCGGCGAAGGAAAATAATACTACTACAGGAAATATATGTAAGGTAGATAAAGGACATCGAATGACTGCGGGAGGATTTGTGTGGAGAGTAGATAAAAAAAGTAGGAGTGAAAGGTATAGACACGATGGAAAACAGAGAGGTGTAAATAGAATTGATACCTAATTAAAAATACAAAACCTTCATAGTAATATGAGGGTTTTTTTATAACCTTAAATAAGACCATCTGAGACACTTTAACGTAGTGTATATATGGTAAGATATATTTTAAAAGATCGTTTAATACAGTGTACCAGAAACCCCCACAATTAAATCTATAAACTGTACCTTTATAGTAAAATGTGTTTGCCTCATTAAAATACGGTTATTTTAATAATCGATGTTTACGGTGGTAAAAAGTGGGAATTTGATTAACGTTTAAAGAGAAAGGGTTAAATAACATTGCGTTGTCCCTAAATTTTCCCTTAAATTTTTTTGAAATTTTTAAAAAACCTATTACAAATATACGGAAAAAATATGTAAAAATCAACTTTTTAGGGTAAAAGTTATTAACAAAAAACTGTACCTTACCACTTTTTACCACACCGTATATTTAATTCTATGGAAGATGAATTAGTAGAATGGGAACACGGAGATAATATTTCATTTTAATATGGTTCTCTATATTTATAATATATGAATAGAGAGAGATATATAGATAGAGTATTAGATCTAATTATTAAGGATACACAGATAGATAAGAAGGATCTGAGAATAGTATATCCTTTTAATCAACCTTTGTATGCGTTACAAACAAATTTCTATTTACCACTACATAGAAACTTTTATGATTACTGTAAGGATCAGTATGGGTTAACATTAGTAGAGTGTAAAGAACTATGGTATAGATATAGTGATTCAATTAATTATGATTTTAGTGGTAGTATTAATGAAGTATATACGTTTGGTAGTTTAGAACATACGGATTGGGATGTCAGAGAGATATTGGGTAAATATGGTTTTACTGGTGAGAGATATTATAAATACTTTATGAATGTATATCAT
>Ga0078894_10000499_pt1 | contig 27174 bp, 13 predicted proteins | sample LauGreSu1BDMLBSD_2_FD_67506 | JGI IMG/M metagenome (GOLD analysis project Ga0078894, IMG submission 67506) | Freshwater lake microbial communities from Lake Michigan, USA - Su13.BD.MLB.SD (version 4) (version 4) | ecosystem: Environmental > Aquatic > Freshwater > Lake | place: Lake Michigan... | reverse complement strand
TTTTTGCTGCTGCAGCCGTGCTCAGGGGCAGCCAGCCAGGACTCCTGACGCTGCCTATGATTCGCTGACACTGGTGATTGTGGGGCCAGCAGGCCCGGTGCTGGTGGATGTGCAGATTTCGGTGGGCAACAGGGCTTATCGGGACTGGATCAGCGGATCGCTGGCGAGGGTACTTGACGGAGATGCGGATGGCCGACTGGCGGCGGCTGAGCTGACTGCACTTTCTCCTGGAGTTCGGGCATTTGCGGGAATCAGCTCGACCGGAGATTTTCCGAACGGTGGAGACGCTGGCTTATCAGCATCTGAGTTTCGCAGCTGGTTCAGTGCCCGGATACCGCGACTGCTGGATCTGATTGCCCAGCCACAGCCGGCTGATGATGCTGTCCGTCTGGCGGCACTGCTGGATTTGAATGGTGACCTGTCGGTGTCGGAACAGGAAATGCTGGCGGCTACAAGGACACTGCGTTTTCGGGATCTGGATGATGATGAAACCTTTGCTCTGGCGGAACTGATGCCGTATCGAGATCCGCTCAGTCAGGATGCAGCGGTACGTCCCGAGGTGTTGTCTTTGCCCTTTTTGCATGTTGGAGACGAGCGGTCAGTTGCTGATACTGCTGCTCGTCTGATGGTGCGCTATGGTCGAGACGGAGTCTTCGCGGCGGCCACCCTGAGAATGTCCGGAGCCATTGCAGAGGAGCAGTTATCGGAAGACGGGCTGCGGACCTTTCTGCGGGCTCCGAAGTACCATCTGGTGCTGAAGTTTCGTTTGTCGGACAAGGCAAATCTCAGTGATGTGGAGGCTTTGCCTGCACCGGGTGTGGAATCATTTTGTCAGGTGGAGAAAGTGGGGCGAGGCCAGCTGATGCTTAAGCTGGATGGGATGCGGATGCGTCTGCTGGCTCGCGGAGGTGGTGCGAATGATCGCATGATGTCGAAGGGCTACATAGGTCAGGAGTTTTCTCTGGCGGATGCGGATCGCAGTCAGGAACTCAGTGCTGAGGAATTCAACGCAATATCCGGCAGTCTGTCCAGAGCGGGGGCGAATCTCGAGTTTTCTGCTGTGGATCAGGATCGCAGTGGCGGTTTGAGTCGGAAGGAGTTGTTCCGCGGTCTGGATAGTGAGCAGGCGGTGGTTTCGGGGCGGGTGGAGATGACGGTGGAGCAGAGCGGCAGAACGTTGTTCAGTATTCTGGACGTGAATCGTGACCGTCGCCTGACTCGACGTGAAATTCATTCCGGGCATTCGGGACTACGGCAGTTTGATTTGAATTCTGATGGTTTGTTTTCTGAGCTTGAGCTGGGTACGGAGTATTCTCTGTCGATCGGTCTGGGCCGTTCGGAGTATCGTCGCGCGTCCGAGGAGATGACGATGAACCCTGCGATGATGGCAGGAGCGGCGGATGCGATCCTGCCGGGGCCTGACGATCTGGCGGGGCCGTTGTGGTTCCGTCGGATGGATCGCAATCAGGATGGGGATGTGTCGTTGCGGGAGTTTCCCGGGACGGCAGAGCAGTTTCAGCAACTGGATACTGACTCTGACGGGCTGATCAGTGCGGCGGAGGCCGGGTTGGCGGGCAGCGGGAAACCTGCAGTGACCGGTATGTCGAATTAGCTGTCAGAGGGGCGCAGCCAGCGTCTCAGCCATTCCTGCATTTCCCAGAGCGTATGTTCGATGCTTTCGCGGGCGATGCAGGAGTGTGATTCGAGCGGCAGCAGCACCAGTCGAGCGACACCTCCTGTGCCGCGGATGGCCTGATACAGTCGCTCGCTCTGCTGTGAATGTGTACCGGGATTATTATCGGCTTCTCCGTGAATCAGCAGCAGTGGCGAGCGAATACGATCGGCGGCAGCGAATGGTGACAGTCGCAGATAGGTATCCGGGGCCTCCCAGAACGTGCGACGTTCATTCTGAAATCCGAAGGGTGTCAGGGTGCGGTTGTAGGCTCCACTGCGTGCGATGCCTGCTCGGAACAGGTGTGTGTGTGCGAGCAGCGTTGCGGCCATGAATGCTCCATAGCTGTGTCCGCCGACGGCGATACGCTGCGAATCAACGGCTCCAGTCTGCACTGCTTTGGCGATGACGGTTGCAGCACTGTCTGAGATCTGGCTGATGAATGTGTCATTTGCGGTGGCGGGATTGCCAATGACCGGCATGGAGACGTTGTCGAGTACAGCGTAGCCGAGGGCTGCGAGGAAGAGGTGTGATGCACCGTGGAGGGCGTTAAAACGTGTCACGGAGCCGGAGATTTGCCCGGCCGTACCTGCGTCATTGAATTCGCGCGGATAGGCCCACAGCAGCGCAGGCAACGGTGGGTCACCGGGCTGATGGTCTGCCGGCAGGCAGAGTGTGAAGGACAGTTCGACTCCGTCACTGCGGGTGCAGGTAATGATTCGTCGCTGAATCTGTCGCAACAGCGGTTCAGGGTCGACTCGGTTTGTGATTCTGCGCGGGGGTTGACCGGACTTGCGAATCTCCAGGTTTGGAGGGCTGACAGGAGATTCATGATGCACCAGCAGTTCAGAGGCCTCGTTATCCAGCATTGCGACGACCGATTCGAAACAGTCATCCGAGCTGCGGAACAGGGGTGTCGTCTGACCTGTGGTGAGACTGTATCTGGTGACAAACGGGCGATCTCCCTCGGGTGTTGCTCCCGCCCCCTGCAGAAACAGGCAGTCTTCCACCTCGTGAATGACTCGTCGGCCGTCTGGCAGGGGAGACATGATCGGGAAGCCCGGATCACCATAGCGATCATTAACCGATCGGCTCCAGAGCAATTCTGTGCGGTTGTCTCTTTGATTCGGGTACAGACGCCATGTGCGTGTCCAGCGATGCTCGCGGTCATATTCGCGGACCAGTGCCCACGAGCATTGTCCATTCCACCAGATTCCTGTGCAGCGATGTTCCGTTCTGATCAGTTCTTCAGGCTGCGAGTGCGAGTATGGCTGGAGCTGCATGACCCGATCCCGGTGACTGGCTGTGTTCGACGGGTTGCCACCGTCGAGAGCTTCCAGCCAGATCAGTGTGCTTTGCAGATCGGGTTTCCAACCGGCATTTCGCGGGCCAGTGCGAACGCCTTCAATCGGTATATTGTCCTCCAGCGGGCGTTCGGCCAGAGTGAATACGTGGGTTCCATCCACGCGTATTATCTCCACGACTGACGGAAATCGGGACCATGGTAATGACCATGACCACGGTCGACACAGTCTGGTTGTCAGGATCAGGCTGCCGTCCGGGGATGGATCGAGGTCGGTATAGACGGCGGGAGTCCCGACCGGTCGTCGCGCCGAGCCATCGAAGTGGACCAGCTCGGGTTGTGACATGGCGAAGTATTCAAACAGCATCTCATCGTGTTGAGATTTCAGCAGATCCTGAAAAGTGCGGACTGGTCCGGATGTTCCACTGCATTCTTCAGCCTGCGGGCCGGGGGGAAACGCCGGAGGAAGTGGTGGTTGCTGTGTCGGGCTTGCGGGAGTCTGCACCAGCAGATTGCGAGAGTCGGGCATCCACTGTGCCGGAACACCAAGAACCGAACAGAGCCGAATTCCCGGAATGGGTGATGCCTGTCCGGAGTTGATGTTCAGCACCCACAGGTCAATGCCATCGGCCAATGTCAGCGTGAAGGCAAAATGGCTGCTGTCCGGGGACCAGCCGATGAATCCGATGCGGGGTGACGCGGGCAGGTGGACCAGTTGTTGAGTACCGTGGGACAGACTGCGAACCTGGAGTGTGTGCAGCAGCGGCGACAGTTGAGGACCGCGGGTTGCCGGGTTGAGTCGTAACCCTGCCAGTTTGAGGACCGGTGCGGACAGTTCGGCGAGAGACGGGTAGCCGAGTCGATCGGAGGTGATAAGCCAGCGACGGTCAGGACTGATTGAGACCGCAGGTGGCTGCGGAGTATTCAGCAGTCGGAGGATGCGGGAATCGGGGTGTCGCCATGAGACCTGGTCGGGTGTTGACATTGGTGCCATCAGTGAAACGGGACGGTCCCGCGAGCCTCGCTGAACCGTCCCATGCAATTTCAGAGGAATGTGCTGAGCTGTGGATCAGAAGCCACCGTCGGCTCCCATTCCGCCACGGCCACCGGCACGTCCGCTGCCACGGCCACCCCGTCCTGATGCACCACCACGCCCACTGGCCCCGGACAATGAGCTACCTCGGCCCATACCTCCACCGAAGTTCATCCCGGAGCCCGGACCCATGCCGGCTCCACCCATGCCAGGGATGCCACCAGACCCACCAAGCCCACCATCTTCACCACCCGCACCTTCGTAAGGAGAATTGGACTCGCCTTCTTTGGCAGGGCGCAGGTGGGAGAACGTCTCAAGTACGTACTTTGTCAGTCTTTCGTCATCGTCCTTGCTGACGAGTTTTTCTCCGTTGAGAACACTGTCGCCACCAAATCGACTGATGATCGCTCCATTCGAATCCACGACTGTCAGGCGATCACCCACGAGGCGGGCTCCCCCAAGTTCTTCAAATACATCCTTCAATTCAGGGAAGTCGGCTCGATTCAGCCTTGGAGCTTCGGTCACTGATGCAAGATAGTCGCTGGATTTGACCTCCACATCCTTGACTTCCAGGGTGTTGTCTCCAAGGTCGACGATATCAATCTGCTGTTTTCCTCCGATACGAGCCCCCACAGGAATCTTCATCGTGGACATGGTAGGGGTGCCAGAGGTTTCATGTTCGTAATACATCGACAGCGAAGCCATTTCCGGGGCGCGAGGTCGCGAGTCCACCTTTTCCGGGTAATAGCGATAGCCAGCGGGCACGTATACAGGACCCGTTGGTTCCGTCCACGCAGAGAAGACGGTCTTCTGACTGGCGGTTTCCGGATCGACAAGTTCATCAATCGGTCGATTGAAGTGCGGGTTTCGCATTTCAAGTCGAACACGATATCGGTAGGCAGCGCCACGATCGCAGGTGAAGTCCATGAATCGCACCAGCAGCAGGCGTCCACCAGCCATGGCCTTTCGCAACTGCTTCTCGAATTCCTGCTTCGACTTCTCGTCGTCGGTCTTATCACCAGCATTGCCATCCTGACCATTGCCACTGCCACGCATGGATGAGTACAGGTCACCCATCATGCCACTCATACCCTCACCGCCGTTGAAGCCTGCGTTGTTCAGGCCACCCATCAGGTCTGTGCTGTCGAAGGCATACTGACGGAAGCCTTCGCTGGGAGCCTGATCGGGCGGCAACTGAGCTTTGAGTTTCTCTGCTTCCTGCCGAAGTTTTTCATTGTAGGCATTGATCAGTTCCTGCTCTTCCTCACTCAACTGGAAATCCTCCAGCAGTTTGTGCGAGGCATCCTGAGGCGTCCAGCGCCCCGTTGCCCGCCGCGGCAGGGGCATCGTGATTTCCGCGCGAGTCACCGACTGAGCAACGATCTCCATGTCAAATGCCAGAGATGATTTCAGAATTTCAGCGACGGAATCCAGCGGGAGCGGTTCCCAGTCACCGGCCCACGGATCGACTCCTGGAACGGCTCGCTTGCGTTCTATCTGCAGGTTCACGAAGTCAACGAGGCGAATCGCCTGGTCGCCCGGCAGATTCATCGCCTCAGCAATCTGCTGAGCCTGCTTGTACATGTTGAAAACGTAACGAACTGAGACGCCGGCGTGAGTGCGGACCTTCTTCTTTTCGATGACTCCGAGAGCATTGCCGCCGTATCCGCCGTACCCGTCCAGTTCACCCATGCCAAAGCCCATGCCGCCGGTTGCATCGCCCAGCATGCCGCCCATGCCACCCATACCCGGCATGCCCGGCATACCTCCCATGCCAGGAGGACCACTGCCCATACCCGGGGGGCCTGAAAGTCCACCGGCACCACCGGAAAGTCCACCCTTCCCACTGCCAATGCCACTTCCGGCGAGGCCACTGCCCGCCAGTCCGCCGTCACCACTGTCGCCAAGGCCAGATCCAATGTCCCCACCCGGCGCACCCCCGGGCAGGTTCCCACCCAAACCCGGCGTCGGTGTGGTTGGCCCGAAAACGTTCGCCAAATCGGTGTTGTCCGTTTCCGTTTTGCCCTTCTTCTTACCCTTCTTCGGGGTTTCTTCCTTCTCTGTCTCCTTCTTTTCCTGTTCGTCGTTCTTTTCAACGAGCGGGAAAATCACCAGCGAAGATTCCGGTGATTCGGGAGCCATCACGATGATGCTTTCCAGTTTTTGCCTGGAACGAGTGAGCGGATCATTCCAACGCCGCGTCGTGGCAAACTTGCCCGTTTCCTCGATGGACTCGAGCATGCTCTTCGCCATCTTTTCGACCGGCGGCGTGTTGTCCAGTTCCTTCTTCTTGTCCTCGGGCAGACTGCCGGCCAGCCACGTGGATTTGGTCTTGTCCGCATCACTCCGCAGGGCCAGCGGGTCAAGATTGCATGCTGACCAGTTGGCGGTTGTAAGTCCGACCACGCCAAGCAATGCGATGGTACCGGCACCCATCTTTTCGGCGTGATTCAACAGCAATGCCTTAAAATCCAGTTTCATTTTGGCCATGACTTTTCTCCTGAGTGTTCTGGATTCTCACTGCACTGAAAATGTACTTAGTTGATCATGTTCGGGACTGTCAGGGGCACGCTCTTCTCGTTTCAGTTGGCCCCGGGAGCCGCTGAACCCGGAGCGTTCGGGTCCGGTGCCGGAGCGTTCGGGTCCGGTGCCGGAGCATTGGGGTCCGGTGCCGGAGCATTGGGGTCCGGTGCCGGAGCGTTCGGGTCCGGTGCCGGAGCATTGGGGTCCGGTGCCGGAGCATTGGGGTCCGGTGCCGGAGCATTCGGGTCCGGTGTCGGAGCATTCGGGTCCGGTGCCGGAGCATTGGGGTCCGGTGCCGGAGCGTTCGGGTCCGGTGTCGGAGCATTCGGGTCCGGTGTCGGAGCATTCGGGTCCGGTGCCGGAGCGTTCGGGTCCGGTGCCGGAGCATTCGGATCCGGTGCCGGAGCGTTCGGGTCGGTGGAAGGCGTCGTCACGGGGGCGGCGGTCGCCCGTTCTTCAACACTGGCCGCCTCGGTTGCCTCAGCAGCATTTGCTTCCTGGGCAGACTGGTACAAAGTCATCAGGCCACCGATTTTGACAGTAATCAGCAGTTGGTCTGACATTGCGAGGCTGAGCATCTGCTGGGCTCGCTGAGTCGGGGAACTGGCGAAGCCCTGCATACCCGGACCTCCGGACATGCCGCCTGCACCACTCAGGCCCCCACCCAGTTCTCCTGGCATACCACCTCCGGGGCCGCCTTTGCCCGGCATTCCCGCACCGCCCATCATCGGCATACCCGCGCCCTGGCCCATACCCATGCCAGCCCCCATACCCATTCCGGGAGCCATGCCCATACCCGCACCCATGCCAGGTGCCATACCCATCCCCGGTGGCATTCCACCACCACCAGCGAGGTCATCAGAGCCGCCGAAACCACCGCCGGCGCCACCGACCGAGGCTGCCGAGCCAGACACGGTTTGAATTTCAACGCGAACAATTTCCACGGGGAAATCCGAGTCTGTCAGCGAGGCCAGCAGTTCGGGCAATTTGTCATCTCGAACTCGCACGTCCAGCAGGAACGCTCGAGTCTTGTAGGAGTCAGCAACTTCATCAACGTACCTTTTCTCTTCAGTTGCTGCGGCACCCCCGCCACCCCCGGCATCTCCGCCTCCGGCGCCCATGCCGGCGGACATTTCGGACATGCCCATGCTGCCCATGCCTCCTTTGCCGGGCATGCCACCCATCATTCCGCCACCACCCCCGGCAGCCGCGGAAGCATCAGCTCCAAACTCTTCTCCAAGAATGTCGCTGCCAGCGTTGCCCTCGAAATCCTTGCCTGGGTAGGAGCCAATTGCGGCACCACCGCCACCTCCCATGATCCCACCGTCTTCACCGCCAGCGGATGCCGCACCACTGGTTTCCATCATGCCACCCATACCGCCCATGCCACCCATCCCACCTGCTCCGGCCCCGGGGGCCGACGGAGTCGCGTTGCGATCACCACCTCGCAGAGTCAGTCGATAGATTTCCCGAACGGGTGCTTCGGTGATGCGTTCGGCGTTGCCATTGACATTGTTGATGGAATTCAGCAATGAGCGGAGCAACCAGATGTCTTCCTGAGCATCCCAGATTTCCTTGGATTCAGGGGGGCGTGTCGTCCATCCGTTGTAGGGGCGGTGCGTGATGCGGTTGGAGTCCACGACAACCAGCCCTTCGCCTGTTTCAATCTGAAACGGGCGAACGATTTTCAGCATTTCTTCGATCTCGGAGCCATAGATGGATGCCCAGAGTTCTCGTGTCAGCTGGTCTTTGATCTGATCCTGGAAGTTGATGCCTTTCATTTTCTCAGCGACTTTGGCAGGCCACTGTCGAGCACTTTTCTGGCGTTCGCGAAGCTGGGTCGACGCTGTTTTGAATGATGCTGCGTCTGCCTCATTCTTCAGTTTTGCAGCATCCACCCAGCGGCTATTCGGGGCGTCGGCGTTGGACTTCGCCTCGGTGAACGATCCCTTCACTGCCGTTTCCCGGGCTGCGATGGCTTCGCCGAGCGACCCGCTGGCAAGGAACCAACCGGTCACCGTAAAGATCAGCGCGAAACCGAAACAGATCCAGTAGTGATGTCTGATCAGCGGCTGAAGCTTGTCCATGGCTGGATGTCCTTTGTACTGCCTGAGATACCGTATTCGAAGCTGCGTGGTTTGAAGAGAGAATTTCAGCCGGGAGGGACTATTGTGCCGCTGCAGGTGCTGCTGCCGGGTCTGCCGGTGCCGCTGCGGCATCGCCACCACCTGCGGTTGCAGCCGCTGTCATTCGAGGATCCTCGGGTTTGCGGTCCCGGTCGACAGTCGGAGTCCAGATGAACTGAACGACGAAATCCGATCGATCAAGAACCTGCAGTTGTTTTTGTTCCTGCTGCTGGAAGATTGGTCCCTGAGCCCCGGTAAGCTGGTTGGGGTCGTTGCCTGTTCCCTCGCCGCCAGCTCCAGGAGCACCGCGTTTTCCTGGACCCATCATGCCGGCGCCGGAACCCATTCCCGGAGGCCCCATGGCGGCACCACCCATTCCCGGAGGTCCCATGCCACTGCGCATCCCGGCACCAGACATCATACCAGCGCCTCCGGACATGCCCGGTGGCATTCCAACGCCACCAGAGGAAGCGAGGTCACCGCCATCGGCACCACTGCCACCCAGCATTCCGTCCATCATGCCACCGCCCAGCATGCCACCGCCGGTCATGCCACCGCCGGTCATCATCCCGCTGGTGGGTTGATTGGGGTCGTACTGCATCGGGGATTTGAGGCAATAAGCGACGATTGGGTAGGAAATTCCAAGTTGGCCCACAGGTACGTCGACGCCACCGGCATCCAGCGTCCACTTGCGCAGATTGCTGACGAAAGCACTTTCAACAAACCGTCTGTCAGTCGCCTCGAACGGCAGGTCCTTGTGGTTGTAGAAGTGGAACCCACGCAGGGTAACGATGTAACCGGGGGCTGCCGCAGGCGCTGTCTGGTCGGGAACAGCAAACAGTTCGGTCTGACCGGCGTCCACGAACTTCTTGTGCCACTCAGCAACATCCGTTACTTTTCGAGTGGTTATGGACGTCAGGCGAATCTTTTTCTGCTTCATGATGTCCGTTTCATCAAGAGCATTGCCCTCTTCGCTGGGCAGGCACTCATTCACCGCTTTGAACAGTTCCATCCACATGGATCGTTTTTCCAGTGGAGCCACGAGTTGGGCGATATTGTCCAGAGTCGTCTTGTGGGCTGCCAGTTCGCCGTCAAATGCAGTTTTCTGGGTCCCGATTTCTCCCTGCACGGATTTTACGTACTTCTGGGAATCGTCCCACTTCTTTTCGCTCCAGGACTGCAGCACACTGGCACTGCCGATCGTGCTGATACCCATGGCCAGCAGCAGTCCGGCAGCACCAGCCACGGCCCACGGCTTCTTGGCACGGATCTTTCGATCCATGGCAATCTCAGGCGGCAGCAATGTTGTGCGAATACGAGTTCTGCCGAGTGCCTGCAGGGCGAGGCCGTAGGGGACGGCAAAAGTCATGATATTTTCTGAGAACAGCGGATCGGTGAGCACCGAATCCCCGGTGACTCCGCGGAGCGTCTCCAATCGCTCGACCGTGTACTGCTGCAGATTCTGCTCGAGGAATCGCTGCAGGCCGGCCAGTCGGAATCCATTGCCGACACCAATGATGCGACGGATACGAGCCGACCGGTTCACGCTGCCGAAAAATCCGATCGTGCGCTGAATTTCCGAGACGAAATCATTGAAGACAGGACGCATCGCCTGGAAGACCGCTTTGGGATCCGGTGCCTTCGTGGCATTGCACTTCAGGTGCTCAGCCTTGGCAAAGGTCAGTTTCATTTCGCGAGTCAGAGCGCGAGTGAAATGGTTGCCTCCAATCGGAACATTTCGAATCCAGATGCTGCGTCCGTTGGACACCAGCATGGTGGAATTGTCGGAGCCCATGTCCAGCACAATCTGGTAATCCTCCTGAGCCGGGGGCTCAGGAGTTTCCGCAGTGCGACGGAAACCAAGCACATCGTAAGAGAGGAAATTGTAGAGGGCCAAAGGTGCCATCTGTACGAGTTCAACTTCGCGACCCGTCTGAGTGAAGGGTTTCATGGCGTCGTAAACCAGTTCGCGTTTCATGGCAAACAGGCCCACCTCGGCCTCCAGCATGAAACCGCTTTCCTCCACACCACCACCCACGGGCTGATAATCCCAGATCACATCGTTCAGGTCGAAGGGGATCTGCTGCCGCGCTTCGTAGCGGACAATCTCAGCCACCTTGCTGCTCTCCACCGGTGGCAGCTTGATAAACTTGGCCAGAGAACTCTGGCCCGGAACACTGATCGCAATCAGATCCCCGTCGACCTTGTTCCGCTCAAGAAACGTTTTCATCGCCTCGCGAATCAGTTCTTCAGGGATCGCGTCGGGCTGACTGAGAATTTTCGGGTGAGCGATGTAATCAAAGGCTACCGCAAAGACCTTCTGGCCGTCCTCTGAGGTCCGCAGCTTGATCGCCTTCAGGCCCGCCTGCCCAATGTCAATGCCCCACGCACTTTTTGTTTCGGCCATGACTTATCCCCAGAACACAGTGAAGTTTCAGTGATGATTCGCTGTGTGAGTGCCTTTGTGGTTGCTTTTACGAATGCCTGTGCTGGTTGAACCCGATCTCGTCAGTTTGACTGACAACGGTAGAAACAATGTCCCTGCTCTGTCCCACACATGCCCGCCCAGCCATCATTGCTGAGCAGTGTTCATGTGTTTAGTTCTATGCGGAGATGCAATTTCAGACCTGTCGCAGACGCTCAGCGTATCAGCGGAAATCCCCTGCAGTCAACCAAATTGGAGCCCTGCGAGTGGGTTCGATGATGAGCTCAGCGGAGTTTTGACGGTGAAGGAGACCATTGTGTTCCGGAAAATCGGCAGGAAAATGGAAAAAGGACGCGGGAAACAGCTCAAGGCTGCGGAAACGACGCGATCTGCAGCGATTGGACGGATCGCACCGGTTTTTTCCCGCGGCTGGCTGGCACCCGCTAAAGCGGACTGCCACTGGCCAGTCGGCGCAGGGCGTTCTGGACGACTTCCTCGATGCATTCGATGGCCTTGTCACAGATTTCCCCGATCAATTCAGGCGTCATTCCCGGCGCCGGCATCAGGACGATTACGTCTCCGAGTGGTCTGAGGATGAGGCCGCGGCGGCGAGCAGCCAGAGTCACGTGGTGTCCGATGCGGAATTCCACGGGGAAGGGCGTCAAAGAATCGCGTTCGAGCACCAGTTCAATGCCGACCATCAGTCCACGCTGGCGGACCTCCGCCACCTGGGGGTGCTGCTGGAGTCCCGCCAGTCGCTGGCGAATCACCGTCGCTGCCAGCGCGGCATTCTGCAGCACGTGGCGGTCCTCAAACAGTTTCAGTGACGCCAGTCCGGCAGCACAGGCGAGCGCATTTCCTGTGTAGGTGTGACCGTGGTAGAACGTGCGGCCCTGCCAGGGGTCTCCGAGAAATGCTGCGTACACGCGTTCGGTTGTCAGCGTTGCTCCCAGAGGCAGATACCCTCCTGAGATACCTTTGGCGAGGCAGAGAAAATCGGGCTGCACCTGCTCCTGTTCGCACGCAAACAACGTTCCGGTGCGTCCGAATCCCGTGGCGACTTCGTCGGCGATCAGAAGCACGTTATAGCGGTCGCACAACTGCCGCACATGCCGGAGATATCCTGTTGGGTGGACCAGAATCCCGGCTGCTCCCTGCACCAGCGGTTCCATCACAACAGCGGCGACCTGCTGGTGATTCTCACGCAACTGTCGCTCGACCTCATCGAAGCAGTGCTGGAGCCAGGTTTCGCGGGAGTGTCCTGCCGGGACTCGCAGTGCCACGGGGGACGGTACCGTGAGTGTGCGGAACAGCAGGTGCCTGTAGGATCGATGAAAGAGGTCAATACCGCCTACACTGACGGTACCAAGCGTGTCTCCGTGATAGGCGTTACCGATGCACAGAAACATGCTGCGATCTTCACCGTCCGAGGATTTCTGCCGGTGATACTGGTAGGCCATCTTGAGTGCAACCTCAACGGTCGTTGCTCCGCTGTCCGAATAGAAGACGCGGGAGAGACCAGCCGGGGCGCGGTCGATCAGGGCGCGAGCGAGTCGAATGGAGGGTTCGGACGCAAGCCCCAGCAGTGTGGAGTGGGCGACGTGGTCCAGTTGACTGCGGATGGCTGCGTCAATTTCCGGGACGCGGTGTCCGTGCACATTGCACCAGAGTGAAGAAATGCCGTCGAGATATCGGCGACCTTCGGTATCCTGCAGAAAAAATCCATCGCTGGCCGTGATGATGGGGGCCTGCTCTTTGATCCATGCGGACATGGGTGTGAACGGGTGCCACAGGCAGTCGTTATCCCAGTCCCGCAGCGGTGCATCCGGTGCGAGAAAATCGGCGATCATTGTCGGCCACCTGTCCATTCCGGACTCCATTCCGGAATACCACCGTTCTGCAACTGCTGAAAGTAGAGCTGATGGAAGGGGCGGATTTTTGACATCGGCGCCGATTCATTCACAAGCAGCGGTCGGGTCTGTTCCCACCAGTCATCCCAGGCCTTGCGCATTTTCAGCACCACATCCGGGTGCTGATCAATGACATTGGTCTGCTGGCCGGGGTCAGCCTGCATGTCAAACAGAAATTCGTTGTTAACGAACCGAAACTGCTGACTGCGGATGCTGAAGTTCTTCAGCTTAAAATCATCCGGATTGGCTGCTGTGGGCCAGCGTCCAACATGTGTGAACAGATACCGATCAGGCCACTCTGCTGCGGGGTTCCGCAGCAGTGGAAGCAGGCTGCGACCTTCCACCTGACCGGCAGGGTTTTCCGCTCCTGCGAGTTCGGCCAGAGTCGGAAAGATGTCGATATCGCCGGCGATCCGATCGACATCACGTCCGCCAGGCCAGCGACCGTCCCCGCGGACGAGGAATGGCACGCGAATTCCGCCTTCGTCGGGAGATCCCTTGAGGCCCTTCATCCCGGCGTTGAAGAATGGCATGCGGTTTCCTGCGGGTGTGCTTCCGAGTGACTGCCCTGCCCTGCCTGAACCACCACCGGTCATACCATTGTCCGACATGAAGATCACGACGGTGTTGTTCATCAGGTCATCACCATGCAGGTGCAGCAGCAGGCGACCGACGTTATGGTCAATGTTTTCAATCATTCCATAGAACGCCGCCTGATCCTCTCCGAAGCCTGCCTTCAGAAACCTCTGTTTCCAGTCGTCGGGTGCAAGATAAGGGGCATGCGGGGCGTTGGGGGCCACGTACGCAAAGAATGGCTGGTTCCGCTGAGATGTGCGATGAATCCAGTCAATTGCGGCAGTGAAGAACACGTCGGTGCAGAAGCCGCGAGTTTTTTTGAAGACGGTGTTGTGCCTGATGACGGGATCGAAATAGGAGTTGTCCGGAACGTCGGCACAGCTGCAGTCATAGGCCTGGCCAATTCCGCCTGCGCCATGGATGAACACCTCATCAAACCCCCGCCGATGCGGCTGGTATGGTTCTTCATCACCAAGATGCCATTTGCCGAAGATGCCGGTCTGATAGCCGACAGAGCGGAGGGACTGTGCGAGAGTTACAGCGTTGAGGGTCAGTCGTTCACGTTCAAGAATCGTGTGCGTGACTCCGTTTCTCATGGAGTGTCGGCCGGTCATGAGTGCCGAGCGAGTGGGGCTGCAGGTCGGCGACACAAGAAATCGTGTAAAGCGGGTGCTGCGGTCGTACAGGTCGTCCAGATTGGGTGTGCGGATCCAGGGATGCCCGTGTCGGGCGAGCGGTGGATATCCCTGGTCATCGGTGATGATCAGGACAATATTGGGCTGGCGGGGGACGGCCGGTTCATCGGCCGCCTGGAGGGCTGCGGGTCCGCCGAGCATCAGCAGCAGTATCAGTATGCGGGTTTTCATGGAGTGCAGTCCCTGTGTCAGCGCGCTGTCCAGCCACCGTCCACTGTCAACAGACTGCCAGTCATATAGCTGGCAGCGGGGCTGCAGGCCAGCAGGGCTGCTCCCTGCAACTCCTTCAGCTCCCCCCAGCGATTCATGGCGGTGGCACCGATGATGTGCAGGCGGGCTTCTTCCGTATCGGCAATCGGGATGTTCATGGGAGTCAGGAATGGTCCGGGGCAGATGGCGTTGCAGACAACTCCGGTCTGTGCCAGTTCCAGTCCCAGCGCCCGAGTCATCTGTACGACGGCTCCCTTGCTGGATGTGTAGGGAGTCCGGTTGGCGAGTCCGACCACACCGAGGGCACTGGCGATGTTGCAGATGCGACCGTACCGTCGCGTGATCATGTGCGGAATCACGGCGCGGCAGGTGAGCCACGTGCCTTCCACATTCGTTCGCTGGACATCCCGAAACTGTTCCAGTGAGAGCTGGTGGATTGGCCCACGGATGTTGATTCCGGCGCTGTTGACAAGAATGTCAATACGCCCGGTCTGATCCAGTACCTGCTGAACCATAGCCGTGACGGCCTGCTCGCTGCCCACATCGCAGGTAACTGCGAAGCTGCGAACACCCCAGGCGGACTGAATCTGTGCCGCGGTTTCCGAGGCTTCCTGCAGGTTCCGGCTGACAATCACCGTTGCGGCACCTGCAGAGGCCAGTCCGGCGGCAATCACAGCGCCCAGTCCCCGGGCTCCGCCCGTGATGACGGCCACCTGATCAGGCATGTCAAACAGTCGAATTCCGGGGAGCGTGTGTGGGTTGAGTGCGAGGTCGGTCACCGATGTGTTCCGTAATTGGCAGTGAGGAAGTGCTGAGCGAGCGGCACGGCAGAGGTGATCAGTCGTTTTTGTATTTGGAATGGCAGTTCTGGCAGGATGTGGCAACTTTGGACATGGCGGCTTCGAAACCGGAAAAATCGCCGCCTTCAGAGGACGAGCGAATCGCCTGTGCGGCTTCTACGACGGCGTTGCCGTAACCTCGAAATTCGTCGTCGTCGTAACCGTAGCCTTTATCCGTGGCGATTTTTGCGAGCACCGCGAGGATGGCGGCTTCGTGCTGAGCCATGGTTTTTTTGCTGGCCAGAGCGTCGGCCGAACCGATTTCCGTTTTCAGGGTTTTCTCAGCCTCTTCCATGCGTTTCATCAGTGAACGCAGCTCGGCGGATTCGGCGAACGAGTCTTCGGCCGGTGGTTCATCGAGCCCGGCGGGTTTTGAGCGATTGAAGATGTCTGAGACACCTTCGAACAGTTCCTGCAATCGTTTCTGATCCTTCGGTCCTCGCTGCAGTGGGCTTTCATTCATTTTTTTGGCCAGATCGCGGACCCAGGCAGCGTCTTCCTTCCACGAGACGGATTCCTGTCGCTGCCGGGCAACCTCAGCCAGCGCTGCGAGGGTGGCCACTTTGGGAGGAATCATCATCATGGAAGAGTTGTAGTTGCCGACTGAACTGACTGTTTCCTGCAGAAAGTTGCGAATGCTTTTGATCTCTTCGTCCAGGTCTGCCAGCGGGAGCAACTGGTCCCATGAGTCGCCCTCCGCGGCGGCCGGTGCGGCGGGAGTGTCGGGGGGCGTTGGAGTTGGAGTGGTGGGTTCGGTTGGCGGAGTTGTGGCAGCCACCGCTGCGGCGGGCTGTTCAGCGGGTGCCTGGTTCTCCATTTCGGCCGCCACCGCAGGAGCGGCATCAGGGGCGCCAACGGCGGTCGTATTGCTGGCCACTTCGTAGGGTTGATCGAAGAAAGCGTCCATGGGGACATTCCCGAACCACTTCTGGCCGTTTTCATCGGTCCAGACCTCGTTGCGCCCACGCGGTTTGGCGGGGGCCTGAGCAGTGGCAGCGGGCTGAGCATCAGGGGTTGGGGGGGCGTCGGTGGCCGTCTGAGGCGTCTCGGCGGATGAGGGTTGGCTGCTGCCCGTGCAGCCGCAGGTGACGAGAGCCAACGATACCAGCAGGCTGCCGGCGGACAGCAGACGCTGCATGCGGGCCAGTGTTGCGCTGGTATCGCGGCGATTGGCTGGGTGCAGGGATTTCTGAGCAGTGAGGTTCTGCATTTGGCATGTTCCGGGGTGAGTCAGGCCATCAAACGACGCAGGAAGGAAAACTTCTGCACCGTTCCTGCGAACCGCAGTGTAAACACCGGTTCCACGTCAGGAAAGACACTGGAGTGTTCGGAGGCCAATTTTGGTGTGTCTGTTGGTGGTTTTTCTGCTGCTTGACGCTTGCGCATGAATTCGAGACAATTTACAGCGGAGCGACATCGAGGAGCGCTGAGTCAGGGCAGGAATTCATGAACGCTGATCCGCAGGCTGCGAACGGCCATACCGCTCACACGGACTCGCCAGGGGTGATCTGTTTCAACGGCACTCGGATTGCGAACAAACGGGTGGCGATGTTTCTGGAGTGTCTGCAGCGTGACGGTTACACGGTGCGTTTGTTTGCGTTTCCGCGGCATCGCTGGGTTCTGGACAAATCTGAACAGCCACTCGATGTTCGCGGCACCGGACGGTGGTCTGCCCGTATCGGAGCACCTCATCGCCGCGGCATCTGCGCCGTGTTCTGTTTTCACTGGCTGGTGCTGCCTGTCGCTCTGTTGTGGAGTGTCTGGTATCGTGTGCCGCTGATTTATGACGAGCACGATTTCTACGAGATGAATTCGCTGGAGGGTACCGGCGGACGCTGGAAGACTCGACTCAGCAGCCTCGCGGTGCACTGGACGCATCGGATCTGCCTGCCGTGGGTCACACTGACGACCTGCATTCACATGGCGGGGGGAATCCTGCAGGAGCACCTGCGACGCATGACGAGCAACGTGCTGGAAATGCATAACTATCCGTCGGTCGTCTGGCGTAATTCCGCTCAGCCGCAGCCGTCAGAACAGCCGCTCAGCTTTGTCTACATCGGAGGTGTGTGGCGTGAGAAGGGTGTGGGGGCATCTGCCGAGGCATTTCTGGGGCTGCCGGCCGAGCTGCGGGCAAAAGCGGAACTGCATATCTTCGGGACCGGTGATGCCGAACTGATCCGCTGGCTGCGTGCTCAGTCGGGGATTGTGGTCCACAATGAAATCGTGCCTCAGGACTTCCGCCGGTTCGTGCAGGGGCGTCGGTGTGTGGGGCTGGCTGTCCTCGCAGGCACTCCACGCTTTCTGCTCTACGGGACAAACTGCACGAAGCTCTGGGAGTACTACGCTCTGGGTATGCCGGTCATTGGGACTTGTGTAGGCGAATTTCCTCAGCACATCGAAGCCGCCGGGCTGGGATTGCTGATTGATGAGACGCTGAGCTGGCAGCAGTTGCGAGATGCCATGGCGGTGCTGGTGAATGCTCCGGAGCGATGCGCTGAGATGTCGGCTCGGGCCCTGTCTCTGATGCGGCAGCCATCGATGACGTGGGAGGCCGAGTGGGCGAAGGTGAGAGCCACCGGTCTGCTGCCCGAGGTCAGTTGAATCCCGGGGCCATCAGGCTGTGCAGCAGGCAGGGCACTGACTGCCATGCTGTGGTGGCTCTATCGGTTTTCCGGGGCAGCCTCTGCGCGGCGCTGCCGGAACAGCCACGGCAGCAGACCATCTGCATCCTGGTAGGCGGGATTCCATGAATTGTGTCCGACCCCGGGAAGTTCGACGTAGACGGGATTGCCACCGGCCTTTCGCAGAGCGGCTGTGGCACTGCGGCTGCGTTCCACAGGTACCGCCTGGTCCTGATCACCATGCACGATCCATAGCGGGTGATTCTGCAGTACACTGACTCGCGACGGATCAGCGGCACCGCAGATCGGAGCGACAGCAGCGAACAGATCCGGACGGCGAATGGCGAGATCGAAGGAGCCGAATCCGCCCATGGACAGGCCGGTCAGGTAGATGCGACTGCGGTCAATCTGCTCCTCGGAGATTGTTTTTTCGATCATCTGCAGGACGGCCTGCAACTGCTCACTGGGGTCTGTGGGCATTTCCGGATCTCCCGGAGCACTCCAGTCCACATTCATCCATTTGCGGTCGGGGCGACACTGGGGGGCCAGCACATAACAGGGGAACCTCTGTCGCCAGCGTGGCTGCGCGAGCTGATCGGGCAGATAGAGCAGTTGCAGTCGGTTGTCGGTCCCGCGTTCACCGGCCCCATGCAGAAATACCACAAGTGGCAGTGGCTGGTCCGTTGTTATCGGTTTGAGCAATCGGTAACGGAATGTCTCCTCCCGATACTCGCCGCCTGTGAAAACGATGGACTTTTCGGCAAACGCTTCTGCTGCTTCCACTTTTGTCTGCTCCTGCTGGCTTCCGCCCACAACATGGTCCCGCCACAACCACCTCAGGCTGTCGGGCAGGATTGCTCCGCCGTGCCGACCGTTGTGTCCGCCCTGCCCTCCGACAAATCGGTGATCATAGCCACGGAACTGCAGGGCTCGCTGCAGTTGCTGATTTGCCAGCCACCAGTTGCCGTGTTCGTTGTCGAGATCATTTTCACCGGCCTGCAGAAAGACTCGCAGCGGTCGTTTTTCAGTTTTTCTGAGCAGTGCTTCGTAATTGTGCCCGCCGCGAATGTTGGTGAAGCTGCCGACGTGGCTGAGCACCTTGCGAAACCACTCGGGATGTTCCCAGGCGGCGGTAAATGCGCAGATGCCGCCGGATGAGATCCCGCACAGGGCTCGGTCTTCAGGATCCGTCGACAGATTCAGCTGCAGTTCCTGCTGCACGTGAGGGATCAGTTCCTGCTGCAGAAAGCGGGCATACTGATCGCTGAGCGTGTCATACTCGAAGCTGCGGTTGGAAGCCGACCAGCGGTTGGCTGGCAGGGGGGCGCCTGAGTGTCCCGGATTGACGAAGATGGCCACAGTGGCCGGCATTTCGCCCCGATGGATCAGGTTGTCGAACACCGTTGGCACTCGGAACTGCCCGTTCGGATCAGCATAGGCGTGTCCATCCTGAAACACCATCAGGCAGGCGGGCTGAGTCCCGTCAAAGGCGGCGGGAACATACACGCTGTATTCCCGGACGGTGTCCGGAAACAGCTGACTGCGGAACTGGCCGGTGGTGATTTTTCCTGCCGGAATCCCGGGTTGTGGCAGGGAGTCCGCTCCGAGCTGTTCGAAGGCCGGCGTGGCAGCATCCTGCGCACTGGCTGTGCTTTTGAGGGGCTGCAGCAGTGAAGCCAGTGTGGCACACGTGATCAGCAACAGTCGTTTCTGCATGTTTTTTTCCTGAGCGCTCGTGTTCAGTTCTGTCGTCTGGCGCGGATTGGTGGCTGGCCGAAGGAAAGCCCGAACGCGTTGGGTATGACCAGTGCCGGGGCCGGTGCTCCCGGACGTGGTTCGAAACCGGCGAGGAATTGTCGTAACTGTTCGTTGATCTGGGGACGATTGCTGACGGTGGTTTGCGGCCGATTGATGGTGCCACGCACCTGGACTGTCACCCATTGTGTGGCACTGGTGGTGAGGATATCACTGATGGGATTTCGCAGACCGGGCCCCCGATTGGGGCGTGAGAAGAAGTCCAGCACCACGTCACCTTCAAAGCCGATACGCCCGCGACCCCGCAGCGAAATGGATTCGCCGACGAGGTCAATGGGATCGAACCAGAATGCGGAATCAGCAATCTCGAATGTCATCAGAGCGTGGTTGAAGGCGGTTCTGTCATTCACGGCAAAATTGAGCTGCGGCAGGGCTCGCAGCAGTTCGAGGACCACGGGGGTTTCGTAGAGCGATGCGGGGCTGATCTGTACCTGGCCACGTCCCTTCAGGCTGCTGGTCTGATCGCTGTCGCCGGATACGAAGATCCAGGAATTCAGTACGCCGCGAAGATTTCGCTGATCAGGTGCCTGTTGACGTGCGTACTGTTCCAGCAAAGCATTCTTCAGTTCTCCGAAGAATCTCCACGAAGAACCGGCACGCAGGTTGACCAGTCCATCCATTTCCAGGCGTCCGCCGAAGGCCTGCCCCTGAATGCGATCGGACAGTTCCACTTCCTGCGGTTTGGCCTTTCCCAGAATGACTTCGCGGTGTCCGAGCACCAGTTCTTCGTTGGTGACTTTCCACGGTCCACTGATCTGTCCGATACGCATGTCCAGAACTTCCACGCTGGTGAGCTGGAGATCGCCCTGGCTGTTCAGGTCGACACCATCCCAGCTGCCGCCGGCCCGCACGCGGCCATTGACATTTGTCAGTCCCAGTCCCGCGTTGAACTCGCATCCCTCCAGCAGGCAGTTGACTCGCCATGCTGCGGTCGGTGCAGCCGACTGGTCGACCATGCCGCGGAAGTCAATTTCTGACGATTCGATGGAGATCAGGCCTGCCTGTCCAAGGCGGGACAGGAACTGTCGCCAGCTGTCGGGCAGGGCTGCACGCAACTGATCGTCCGGTCGCACGCGACTGGCATTGACGTCATTCAGGTGCAACTGCCACTCACCTGCAGGGCTGACTTCGGCCCATCCGGAGGCCGAGATTTGCGAACCTTCGTGCTGAGCGTTCAGGGAATGAATCTCGCAGTGCTGACGTCCGTTGAATTCCGGTGCATCCGGGATAAAACTGAGCCTGGCTGAGGAAATTGCCATCGGGTATGGAAAGGGCTGGGGGCAAATGCGAGCCTCGTAGACGTGCACGTCCTGCAGGCTGACGCTGGGTTTTGAGCCGGGCACTGCGGTCCATGAGATCAGCGTTGTGAGGTCAACCCGCCCGTCCGGGTTGATGATGGACCAGACTGTGCGACTGGATGGTGGCAGAGCATTGAACAGATCGGCGTCCAGATCTGCGTTCTTTGTCTGCACGGTCAGGTTCAGTGTGCCCGGTGTCGGGAGTCCGGTGAATGTTCCCTGCCCGGAAAGTTCCGCAGCGCCGTGACGCCCGGCCAGGTTCTCGAAGCTCCAGCGTTTTTCCTTTGACTGAAACCTGACCAGCCCGGACAGATTTTCGACATCGTAGGGGAAACTGCGGAATCTGAGTTTTGAGTTCCGGACGTTGCCGGTCAGTCGGATGTCTGTGGGGCGATCCAGTCCGGGTTCGCGGTAGCAGGCAACATCCGCCGTGGCTTCTCCGGTAAGATTCAGGGCTTCGATAACCCTGCGAGCCGGTTCGTCGAGAGCATCGCGGAAGGCTGTATCGAGTGGCAGATGTTCGGCGTGTACATCAAATCTCAGTTCCAGTTCGGGACCGGGATTGCGGATCCAGCCGACCGCAGTGACGAGATTGCCGCCGGCTGTACCCTCGGCGCGAATATCAAACACCACGTCCTGCATTGTTGCTTCGGGCGTCGGCAGAGCTCGCTGAGACAGTTGCGCACGTACTCCGGTGATCTGCTGACGGAAACGATGAAATCGCATAGCACCGTCCTGGGTGACGGCTTCCACGGACACCGGCACCCAGCGTCCCGATGGCATGCGTTTCAGTACGGCGTCACCGGTGATTGAGCCACCCGGCTGAAAGTGATCAAAAAACCGTTGTGACTTCGGGGGTACGAGGGACTTCATCTGCATGGTTACAGGAAAGTTTTCGAGGTGCAATGACGCTTCGGGGGGCGTCTCGGTGGTTCCCAACGGGAACAGGCAGCGACCGCTGACCAGAGCATTACCATCGCGAGCGGACTGCAGTTCGATGCTGCACAGGGTATTGCTGACTGACATGGAGGCCACGATGCCGGCAAATCGCCACGGCAGTACAGGGCAGGCGAGTGATCCTTCGCGGACAGCCACTTTGAGCTGCAGTTCCGGAATGTCGGCCCCCGGTGCCCGCAGGGCTTCAAAATCGACATCAATCAATCCGACAAACCGCAATGATGTATCACCCTCGCCAACACTGAGGGCACCGGAAACGCCGGACACAGATGCTGTGTCGGGACGATCTGAAAGTCGGCCCTCGGTGGCAGGCTGCAGGGCCTGAGCGAGGGCTCGCTCAAGACTGTCAATCTTCTCGGACAACTGGGGCATTGTGGACTGAGCAATCGTCAGCAGGTTCTGATCGGCAGCCACGTCGCGGACTCGACCGGCCAGTTTCCAGCTGCGCGACTGCAGGTCAAGGTCGCCATCAAGTGCCAGTGTGCCCGCACCCGGCAGTACCACCTGGCCCGTGACGTCATAGCCATGCTCCGATGCCGGTATGGCCTGAAAGTCCGGGACCGCCAGCAGCAGTTCTGCAGGCGGAATTGCGCCGGCGTGTTCAAGAATCAACTGCATCCGCAGGTCCTGTACGCGGATCTGTGGTGGCACAAAGACCTGATTGGCTGGCTGAGGAAAGCTGTATTCCTGCCAGTTCCAGCGTCCCTCAGCCGTTCTCTTCAACAGCAGATCGACCCCGGAAAGTCGCAGACTGCGGAGCAGGACCGTCTGACGTTCCAGCAGTTGCGCATCGTCAATCTCTGCCTGAATCTCATTGATCCGGACCAGCGGTCGGCCGGAAGCTCGATCTCTGATTTCCACTCCGCCAAGTTGCAGCGTGGCCGTTCCGGGCAGGCGGATTTCATCGACGTGCAGTGTCAATTGCGGGGCGCGGGCTTCGAATGTCTGCACCAGTTTCTGCTGCAGCCACCGATCCTTCTTCAGCCATAGCAGGCCACCCCCTGCGCAGACGATCACGAAGATCGTCACCACAATCAGCAGCATCCAGCGAATGACTGATGAAAAACGCATGCGTCCGTGCCCGTTGCCCGTCTGCCGTCAGGAACGCCAGCGCCCGCTGCGACGCTGCCACATCCCAACCATTCCGCAGGCTGCCACCGCTGTCAGTGGCATCTCCACAGGCAAACGATATCTGACAGAGCCAACAAAGACCATATGAACCAGCAGGAACTGCAGAAACGGCAGGAATAACAGCAGGGTGGCAACTGCAGGCAGACAACCGCTGAACAGCCCCCGCACCGTAAGGATCACCAGAAACAGATACCAGCTGAGCAGGCAGGCGTTCAGTGCCACATTTGAAAGCCCCTGAGCATTGAGTACCGGACTGAGGAATCGTGCTGATTTAGTGATCGCAAGTTCAGTTGTGCGCTGCGGGTTCTGCAACACAAAGTGCAGTGCCCGGCGTTTGTAGAGCTCATTCACTTCCGCTTCGCTGAAACGCGTGTACAGCGATTCTTCATCCAGAAATCGCATGTCGCTGGCGCCAGTCGCCTGCGGATTCAGGCCATCATAGAGGCTGGGGCCGGACCACAGTGAGGTGTGAATCCACAGACCGCTGACCTGATGATTGCGAATGGCCCATGGCAACAGCACCAGCCATGAACCCAGGCACAGCAGGCCGGCCAGCAGGATTCGCTGGCCTTTCGGACCGCGGTGAAAGAGCAACAGCAGAGGGGTGGCGAGGGCTGGCCAGAGAATCCAGCCGGGTCGAACGAGGATTCCGGCGCCTGTCGCCAGTCCGGCCGTCAGGGCCTGCAGCAGCAGGTGCAGTTTTCTTTGGGGGGGCTCTGCACGCAGCAGGGGTTCAAGAGTCAGAAGACTGGCCAGGACCCAGCAGGTGAACCAGCCTTCTGACAGGATCTGTACGCTGGAGGCAATCTGCAGTGGTGAGATGGCGGCAAGCGCCAGTGCGGCAAGTGCCGGAAGTGGTCCGGCAAGTCGTCGCGTCAGCAGGTAGACCTGCAGGCACACGACGGTTCCCACCATTGCCAGCAACAGCGATGCCATCAGGATACTGTGGCCGAACACGCGGATGCTGGCCGCCAGCAGCAGGGGAAAGCCTGGGGTTCTCAGAATTCTTCGCGGGGGTGTGTGAATGGCGTAGTCTGCTCCGGCAGCGATCGCCTCTCCCAGAGCCCAGTAGCCATTGGCATCGCCTTCAACAAGGAATTGTCGACCGACGTGGCGGCAGTGCTGATCGATGGCGACAGCCGCGATGACGCGCAGCAGCGCTGCCAGCAGCAGCAGACAGCAGACCCAGCGGAGCTGGGCGGTGGCGACGGGCAGACCTGCCGAGTTTGCACAATGCTGACCGGTATCAGGGCTGCTATCCGACATGTTCGTCCTGCTGGGTTGGTCGGATCAGCAGAACAATCACGATGGACAGTGCTGCGACAAGTGCAAAGGCGGCGAAGATGGCATTCACCGGGACGTTTCGATCCCGCAGCCAGCCAAATCCCCAGTCTCCAAAGCCGCCACAACTGATACTTACCAGATTCATGATGCCATATCCGGTGGCGCGCAGTTCCGGGCGGGCAATCTGGCAGAGAATCGGCATGTTGTTGCAGTCAAAGAAGCCCCAGCCCACGCCGAAAAGGACGAGGCCTGCCATTGCTGTGAATTGCGTATGAGCACTGCCGACGGCATACAGCGAGGGCAGAAACATGGCCATGCCGATGGCACTGATAAAGATGCGACCGCGATGACTGCGCTGCATCCAGCGATCAGCCAGCAGGCCCCCGACAGCGGCGCCCAGAATACATGCCGGGTGTACAAATGTTGAAACCAGTCCGGCTTTGCCCTGGCTGAGTGAGAACTTTTCCCTGAGGATGTCCGGCATCCAGTCGCGTACAACCCAGCCGGCAATTGCCGGCAGAGTAAAATACAGGACCAGCAGCAGAAAGTTGACATTTGTCAGCAGGGCGGACAGCGTCTGGGCCGGATTGAAAGACTGCCGCAGCGCCGCCTGCGGCGGATTCTTCAGGATCAGCAGCAGCGGCAGGGCATACAGGATGCCGGCAATTCCGCAGCCGGAAAAAACGAATCTCCAGCCGATCTGCGGAGCATCAGCCGCATAGCCCGCCATACCACCCAGAATCAGGCCGGCGTAAATGCCGGTCTGATGCACACCGACAGCCAGTGAGCGATTGCGGCCTGTGTGATAGTCTGTGATCAATGCCAGTGCTGCAGGGATATAAAAAGCTTCGCTGATACCCATCAATGCCCGCATCAGCAGCAGCTGCTGAAACGTGGAGACGTCCGCAGTGAGCCAGGTGACGACGGACCACACCAGCAGGCTGAGGCAGATGACATGGCGACGACTGACGCGATCAGCGACGTAACCACCGAAGGGGCTGAGTCCTGCGTAGACCCATTTGAATACAGCCAGTACCAGTCCCCAGTTTTCCTTGTTGTCGATACCCGGGATGTCATTGATCATCGACGCCTTCATCGCCGCCAGCATCTGCCGATCCAGATAGTTCAGCAGAGCTACAGGAAACAGCAGTGCCACCACCAGCCACGCGGTGGTGCCGTGGTGATTCTGATTGCTGGCGGGTACTGTTCCGGACATCAGAGTTTCCTTTGGGATGCTGACAGGTGTTACATACTCCCCTGCCGGGCGATCTCAGTCAAACCAGTTGTGTTGTGTTCAGGGGGCCATCAGCAGTGCTGCAGTTGCCCGTCGCAGCGAATTCCAGTTTGCCGGATTGACCTGCTCTGCCTGCAGGGCCCCTGCATCGTCGTCGTTCTGCTGGCTGACCCGGGTCCGGATACTGACGTGGTCTGCGACGAACTGCTGCAACTGAGCTGCTGTCAGTTGCCGCTTTGTTTTCAGCAGGATCAGGTACTCGATCAACTGCTGGGTATCCCGCCATGCTTTCAATCGGAGCGTCTGCCGGACTGCCGGACGCTCGCCCGCACTGCTGTCCATAATGAAGATCCCGAGGGTGTCAGCTTCCTGCAGGGCGCTGCCCGACTTGTTGACCGTCTGCCATGGCACAAGACCGGAAGCCCCTCCCAGCCACGAATCCACCGCCCACGCATGCAGGCTGCGGCTGGACTGATCGACATCCGGTGTTGTGCCGTAGATCCAGATCTTCAAGCCATTCTGCCGCTGCTGTTCCTGAACCAGTGATCGGTAAGCAGCGAACGCTGCGGCCGATACAACCCAGTGATCTGATCGTCCGGCCAGTTCTCCGCGAGTATACTCAGGCCGCGAAATATCGATCCGATAGTCAATCCGGACATTGCCGGCAGCAGCCCGACCCGCATCCGCCAGCTCCCCGTAGTACTGCAACGCTCGGTAATCCCAGAAACCGGCCGGTTCATCCAGCACCCAGGGTGATTTCGCAGGGTCATTCATTGAACCTTTGTTGTTCAGGTACACCTGAAATCCGGTGCTGGTCCAGCCTTTGTTTTGTGCCAGCGTTGCGAAGTCCCTGAGTATGGCTGTCCACGTTGCCGCATACTCCGGATGCTCGGCAAAGGCTTTCCCCGCATCAGGATTTCCATTGAAGAACTGCCGACAGTTCAGGGGCCAGCTTTCGTGAAAGGTCAGGTAGAATCCCGGAACGGGAATGGCTCCGCGATGCTGATCCGCAAACAGGCTGCCATCCAGTACCGGTCCGAAGGCAGCAGCGAAGTCATCCCACCACGCATGCTGAGCGCCTGGTTCGATCGCATCATATCGACGGTTGTCCATCCGGCGGCCGGAACGCAGCCGCATGTCGAGGTTGCTTTTCCTGGCACCGGCAGCGGCAGTGTTATGCGAATAATGAAGAATGTTCAGGTGCACTCGATTGTCGTGTGCGGCTCGCTGCATCGCGTAGTAATCTTCCACATGGTCGGGCAGGCCATAGCTGTTCATTTCGCAGAGAAACGACGCCGTTCGTGGCAACTGGAATGGGTACACTTCCAGCAGAATCGGAATCCTGCGACCGTCGGAGATTCTGACATTTCCGGTCCATGTTCCCGCTGCCGCGTCAAAGGGAATACTGATATCCGCCACAATCACGGCATCCTGATCCTGCTGCAGTTGTACCTGATCCTGCAGCGGAATTAACGGGTCCGGAATCTGACGCTTGCCAGCCTTCACATACACCGCACGAAAC